>OASL01000015.1_pt1 | contig 28175 bp, 34 predicted proteins | sample 1494871 | NCBI WGS metagenome assembly OASL01 (sample SAMEA3360686, study PRJEB22359) | human gut metagenome | biome: ENVO:urban biome; feature: ENVO:human-associated habitat; material: ENVO:feces | place: Bangladesh | collected 2011 | reverse complement strand
TAAGAAAGTTTTGTTCAATGGAAGTATTATTGAGGTCAAGAGAGGTGAAAAAATAACATCACTCAGAAAGCTATCTGAACGATGGGGATGGAGTATAACGAAAACAAAGAAGTTTTTAAATTTGTTAAGTGATGAAAAAATGATTAGCTATAAAAGTGACAGTAAAAAAACGGTCTATAACATAGTAAATTACGAGGTTTATCAAGATAGCGAAAACACAAAAAGTAACACTGAAATAACACTGAAAGAAAACAGAAATAAAACAGAAATAAATCAAAAAGAAATCAAAAAGAAACAAACAATAATGAGTAATAATGAATTAATAATGAGTAATAACACTACAGGTGTTGTTCCCCCTCCAGCAGAAATGGATTTAGATAATCCAAAGTTAGCTGAACTTATAAAGCTGTATCAAGATTGTGGGTTTGGATTGATAACACCTTATAGTGCAAATATGTTACGTGACTATATGAATGAGTATAGCTATGAATGGGTCAAGAAAGCTATTGAGATAGCTGAACAAAATGGAGTTAGGACTTTAGCTTATATACGTGGAGTGCTGAATAAGAAAAAAACTGGAGCGGATAAGCCTAGAAATAATTTCAAGAAAAAAGAAACTTATTATAGACCAAAGCAGCAGGAAGAAACAAAACAAGCTGATAAGTTTAACAATAGTTTTAATACTATGCAAAATGCTTTTAGCAAGATGAGAAAAGAAAAGGAAGATGCGAAAAATGGCAAGACGAAATAAGTATAATGCAAAAAAAATCAAGATTGATGGACACACCTTTGACAGCAAAAGAGAAGCTGAAAGATATTGTGAATTGAAATTGTTTTTAAAAGCAGGAGAAATTAGAAATCTAGTGCTTCAACCTAGGTTCATATTACAAGATGAATTCTTTGACAAAAACGAGATAAAACATAAAAAGATTGAGTATGTAGCGGACTTTTTATATAACGATAAAGAAGGAAGAAATGTTGTTGAGGATGTAAAAGGTGTATTGACAGATGTTTATAAAATCAAGAAAAAGATGTTTTTAAAAATATATGATGAACATTACGATTTTAGGGAGATTAGATGAAAGGTTGGCACGATTATGAGATAAGGATTTGTAAGTCGCAGATTAGAAGTCACAGTGGAGAAAGCTTGACAAAAGTTTCTGAGAGTATTAGTAAGATTTTAAACAAAAGCAAGAATACTGTTACTAGATTTTTGAAGATGAATGATGAGCTTGTGGATTTTAGGAAGACTTATAATGTTTACACTTGGAATGAAAAAGTGGAAATGAAAATGATGGAAGAAATCGACAAGGAGATTGAAGAAGAACTTGCAAATGGCGGATTGGTTAAGAAAGGTGATTTCAAGATAACTTATCATACACAACCTAAAAGGACGTATGGTAAAAGCTGTATAAGCGATAAATTTGAGGTTGGTAAGAGTTATTATGTGTCTAATCACTGTGGCGAAAAGAGTAATAGTTTGAATAGGTTATGTGGTAACGCTAGGCTGATTAGTAAGACTGATAGGTTTGGTGTGTTTGATTTCAAGGATTATAAGTCGTGCTTTTTGTGGAACTGCTATGGAATTGACTGGAAAGCGAGGAATGTTAGATGAATATTGAAGAGTTGAATATAAAGATTAAGGAATGGGCTGTTATTCGAAACATAAACGAAAAAGGAACTATTCAAGGACAGGCTATTAAGACTATTGAGGAAATGAGTGAGCTTATCAAGGGAATCTGTAAGAATGATATTGATTTGATTAAGGATAGTATTGGTGATGTTTATGTGACTTTGGTTATTGGTTGTATGTTGAACAATAATAACATTTGTGAGAATTACATGAATGATGGAGGACGATTTAGGGATAGAGAGCGTATGTTACGAATGCTAGGAGATGAGATTGTCAATATTAGTAGTTGTGATGAGCCTTACGAGTATTTTTATGTTGTTAAATTGGTTAAATTACTGGAATTAATTGCGGATGAGTTCGATACTACTTTGAAAGAGTGTGTGAATCTTGCTTACTCCGAGATTAGCAGCAGAAAAGGTAAGATGGTGGACGGTGTTTTTGTCAAAGAGGAAGATTTGAAAAATCATGACTAAGAAGGAGTTGCAAAGGATCTACTTATTAGATTTGAGAATTAGTGCGGATATAAAAGAGTTGGAGAAGTTGAACTCTCTTAAATATTCGATTAGGTCTCCATCTGCATATAGTGAGAAGGTGCAATCAAGTGTTAGAAATGACAATGATTTAATTGAGAGGATTGTTGATTTGGAATGTAGCATTAACAAGAGGATTAGTGAACTAATCGATTTAAGAGAATGTTATAAGAAAAAGATTTGCGGCGTGGATGGGGAATATGGTGTTTTACTTAATTTGAGATATGTTCAGTGTTTAAAGTGGCAGGATATTGCTAAGATCATGCATCGAAGTGAGCAAACTATATTTAGATTACACGGTGAGGCTTTGAGTTTAATTAAAGATTTATAAAATATTGAGAGTAAATGAGAGTAAATGAGAGTATGAACTATGATATTATGATATTGGAGAAAGTTACAAATACGATGTAATATTTCACCTCCTTTTAAAATATTTAACCTGGAAGTCGACATGTTGTATCGGCTTTTTTGGTTGAAAAAATAATAAAATACTTGACAAGTGGTATCATATATGGTATTATATAATCATAAAGGAGGTAGAAATGCCAAGCGTTGATAAAATAATAAAAAAAGCCAAACAAGGTGGTACGAATATTTCATATAAAGAAATTATTAAGGTTTTAGAATATATGGGATATAAACATAGTAGAACAAAAGGAGATCATTTCCAGTATACAAAAAAATATAGAGATGTGTTTACTGTTGTTGGTGATAATCCTGCAAAGAAGTATCAAATCGAAGAGTTATTGGTGAGATTAAAGGAAGAGGGTATTATTTAGATACTTTCTTCCATAAAACGAACGCTTGGTGTGCTATATATGAGTTCGTGTGAAAAAGAAATTTTGGAGAAAGCGAAAGATTTTTATAATTTAGACTATACAAAGATTATAAAAAAAGTTGATGATGAAAGTGGAAGTTATTTTGTAGGTAGTTTCTTGGAAATTCCAGAAGCAAAGACTAACGCTGACGATATGATATCGTTGCAAGATAGGATGCAAGAGGTTTTAGAATTGAGTATTGAAAGACGTATTCAAGATGGGGAAAAAGTACCATTGCCTTTTGACGATGATGATTTCTCAGGGAAGTTTACTTTGAGACTTCCAAAATCACTTCATAAGCTTTTGTCAATTCAAGCAGAAAAAGAGGGAATTAGTTTAAATCAATATGCTTTATATAAGTTAAGCAGATAATAAAATATTTTAAATTAGGATTATCCGATTGTGGGTAGTCCTTTTTTAATGCAAGAAAAGGACTGATTTTATGAATACCCGCCCCGATAGAAAAGGCCCCCATAGGGCTAACTTTGAAAGAAATAAACAAAGAATACTGAAGACTCAGAATACATGTGGTATATGTGGTAAGCCTGTTGATAAGAGTTTGAAAGCACCTAATCCCTTGGCACCTTGCATAGATCACATAATACCAGTGAGTAAAGGCGGACATCCAAGCGATATAAGCAACTTGCAACTAGCGCATTGGACATGTAATAGACAGAAGTCAGATAAATTATTCAAAGAAAAAACAATAAAAGAGCAACAAGTACTAGGAAATAGAAATTTGCCTCAATCAATGGATTGGACTAAATATAAATCCAGATGATGGGGGGATACCTCCCCCTGTAGGGCTTAAGCGGACTTCATCACCGTTACTGTACATATTTTCACACGAGGTATTTTTGGAATTGAAAGGAAGTGATATAAATGGAACAATTAGTTTCTCAAAATTATGAAATTAACAAAGATATTGTTAAGAAATACGAAGACACTCAATCGGGAATTGATTATCTACGTAAAAAATTAAAACTATACCAACCGAGAGTTGTTGAGAGATATATTAGGTATGATATGAAAAAAGAAGACTATGATAGAGGGATTATGATAAGTAATGATTTAAAAAGACAATATAAAGCTGTATTAGGGTGGTGTTCAAAAGCTGTCGATTGTCTTGCTGATAGACTTGTGTTTAAAGGCTTCGACAATGATCCATTCGATATGAACAGTATTTTTAATATGAATAATCCTGATGTTTTCTTCGATAGTGCTATTCTTAATGCTTTGATTGCTTCATGTTCTTTTGTCTATGTATCAAAAGATGATGTCGGTGATATTAGATTGCAGGTTATAGATGCTGCGAATGCGACAGGTACTATTGATCCCGTAACAGGTTTGCTGAAAGAAGGCTACGCTATTTTAAAGAAAGATAAAGAAGGTCACGCAATTACTGAGGCTTATTTTGAGCCATATAAAACAACTATTATCAAAAATAAACAAAAAAATATATTTAAGCATAGTTGTTCTTATGCAAGTCTTGTGCCTATTATTCATAGACCTGATGCGGTGAGACCTTTTGGTAGAAGTAGGATCACAAAAGCTTGTGAGTATCATCAAACTTATGCTAAAAGAACTCTTGTGAGATCAGATATAACTGCTGAATTCTATTCATTCCCACAAAAATACATTTTAGGAATGAGTTCAGAAGCTGAGCAATGGGATAACTGGAAAGCGACTATATCTAGTATGTTAAGAATTGATAAGGACAGTGATGGTGATAAGCCGGTTGTTGGTCAATTCACAACACCAAGTATGAGTCCATTTACTGAACAGTTAAGAACTGCTGCAGCAGGTTTTGCCGGAGAATCTGGTTTGACTTTGGACGATTTGGGATTTGTTTCTGATAATCCAAGTTCTAGTGATGCCATTAAAGCAAGTCATGAGACTTTAAGAGTTATGGGTAAAAAAGCTCAGCGATGTTTTAGTAGTGGTTTTTTAAATGTTGGATATGTTGCTAGTAGTATGAGGGACGAATTCGATTATGAGAGAAGTCAATTCTACAAAGCTACAGTAAAATGGGATCCTGTATTTGAATCTGATGCATCTACTTTGAATTTGGTCGGTGACGGATTGATTAAATTAAACCAAGCTATTCCAGGATTTGCAGATAGTGAGACTGTTAGAAAACTTACAGGCTTAGAGGGAAAAGATAATGGATAAGGATATAGTCCCTGATTTGTTAGATTTGATTGAAAAATCATTTCAGAATAAATTTAGAAAAGATGAAAAGATAAAAAGACTGGAAACTCTTCTATTCGAAAAGAAAAGTAATCATATGAGCTCTAATGAATACGCTATGAGGTTAGGTGATATTTTATCTGAGTGTTATCTGGAAAATATATCAGAAGGAATACTTCCTAATGAGACTATGTATTATAATATTGCTAAGCGAATTATAGAGCCCACATTGAAAAAAAACTATGAATTGGTATCAACATATGCCTCAGACACTCAAACGAGTTTAAACAGGCAAGCTGGCTTAAATATTAAGGGTTTAAAACCGGAGATTAATCAAGACAGAATTGACGGTATTATAAACAGAGTCAGTGAGGATAAATTTGATAAAACAAAATGGGTGTTAAAAGAACCTATAACAAATTTCACTCAAGCTGTTGTTGATGATACAGTTAAAACTAATGCAGAATTTCATAGTAATTTGGGTCTATCTCCAAAGATTGTAAGAAAAGAACACGGAAGCTGCTGCGATTGGTGTAAAAAACTAGTTGGATCGTATAATTATGATGATATCAGCAATACTGGAAATGATGTGTTCAGACGTCATAGGCATTGTAGATGCACTGTGGAGTATGTCCCCGATAAAAATAGTAGACAAAACGTGCATACTAAAAGAAAGCGTAATTCTAATTTTAGTAATGAAAGAATTCAAAAAGCACAAGAATTACAGGATATAAGAGCACTAAACAGACATGAGGATTCATTGCAGTATAAACAATATATTTCTGTGTTAGGAAAAGACAAAATGCCCAAATCTTTAAGTGCCTTTCAAAAACTAAAATATGAGAATATTGAAGAATACGAGAAATTAAAGGATCACGTGTTTATTCAAAATAATTTCAATAAAGGGGTATGGAAAGATAAGGTTAATTTTGATAAACAGAAAAGACATATGCAATCAACTGTAGGGGAAAATAAAAGCTATTTTTATGATGACATAGATATAGAAAAGTTGTATAATGAGTATAAGATGACTGGATATATTGAAAAAGACAGAAATGGCAAGAGGAAAAGTACAGAAAAAATCACGTTAAATGAAAAAAAAGAATTAGGGATAGATTTTTATACTAATCGACCAATAAATGCTATGACTATACATTATGGCAAAACAGGTGTTCACTTAGTTCCTACATTTTTTGATACAGGAGAATAAATATGTTGCAAAAATACAATAATAAATTAGTTAAAATAACAGATATAGATAATCAGATGTTTTCCGGAAGGTGTCTATATGAAAATAAAGAAGACTTTGAAGAGGAATTTGATGGATTATCAGTAAAAACAGATAGCGGTTGGATTAAACTACTTGAAAATGAAATCAAATCAATAGAAATATTAGACTAAGCACACTAACTAATTACAACTGTAAGATGTTAGGAGTGCTTTTTTAGTGCATAATTTTAGGAGGTGGACGTATTTTGGCAAAGGATGACTATAATGTTATTGTTTTTAAAGTATTAACATACCTTTATGCAGTTTTAAAAAGGAAAACTGTATTTGATATTAATGAATTCAAAACAGCTATTGGTAGCATAGATGAAAATTATTTTAACGATTTACTTGAAATAATGCAAAAAGAGGGATTTATTGATGGGTTAATTTTTGCTCATGCTTGGGGTATTGAATCTATCATATGTAATGATTTAACTGATATGAGGATTACTTTTAAAGGTATGCAATTTTTAACTGAAAATAGTAAAATGCAAGAAGTTAAAAACTTTTTATTAAAAAACGTGGATACTATTTCAAGTTTGATTAAATTGGTATTTATGTAAAAATAATATCCCGTATTTAGTACAAAATTTTAGGAGGGGTAATGACAAGACTTGGTAATCAAAATCCAACAACATCTGTTTTATTGCCCTACGAAAAAACATACGGAGATTGTGCCATTGAATGGTACGAAAAATCTGGGAGAAAGGCTCAGCAATGGCAGAAAAACTTAATTAATCATATATTGGCTATTAATGATGATGGCTTATGGACTCATACAAAATTTGGTTTTTCTCTTCCACGTCGTAATGGTAAAAATGAGGTTGTTCTTATTCGTGAGTTATATGGTCTCTTAAAAGGTGAGGAAATGCTCCATACAGCACACAGAACTAATACATCACATACCGCTTGGGAGAGAATTATTAAAGTGCTGGAGTCTATGGGTTATGTCAACGACGAAAATTTTACAACTTTAAAAGCTAAAGGAAATGAAGAGATAAGATTTGTTGACGGCGGTGTTTTAAAGTTTAGAACAAGAACATCGACAGGTGGTCTTGGTGAAGGATATGATCTACTTGTCATTGATGAGGCTCAAGAATACACCGATGACCAACAATCTGCCCTTAAATACGTGGTTACTTCTAGTAAAAATCCACAGACGGTATTTATAGGAACTCCTCCAACGACAGTATCGGCAGGTACTGTTTTTTTAAATATGAGAAACAATGCTATCGATGGTGGTAGTAAAAACACAGGCTGGGCTGAGTGGGGAATTGATGAAGAATCAGATGTTAATGACGTAGAGCTTTGGTATAAGACAAATCCATCTCTTGGTACGATATTTACTGAAAGAAGTATTGAGGATGAGATTGGTACGGATGATTTAGACTTTAATATTCAGCGTTTAGGTTTATGGATTAGATATAACCAAAAATCAGCAATTACTCAAAAAGACTGGGATTCTGTTATGGCTCCAAGTTTACCTGCTCTTACTGGTAAGATTAATGTCGGGATTAAGTATGGTAATGATGGCAAAAATGTAGCTATGGCTATTGCTATAAAGACATTGTCGGGTAAAATCTTCGTTGAAGCTATTGATTGTAGGAGCATTCGTATCGGAAATGGTTGGATTATTAATTTTTTAAAACAAATCGATTATGAAAATGTAGTCATAGATGGTGCTAGTGGACAAGAGATTTTGAAAAAGGAAATGGATAGTTTCAAGCTTATTAAACCTATTTTGCCTACAGTTTCAGAGATTATTGTTGCAAACTCAAAATGGGAGCAAGCAATATTTACAAAAACAGTATTGCACAAGGATCAAGCTAGTTTAACTGATGTTGTGACTAATTGTTTGAAGAGAAATATTGGTAGTCATGGAGGATTTGGATATAAGTCGCAGTTTGAAGAAAATGATATTTCCTTAATGGATGCGTGTATATTGGCGCATTGGATATGTAGTGAAAAAATAGAAAAGAAAAAACAAAAAGTTTGGTGTTAGTAGTCTACTATTGTAGGCTATTTTTTAATACAAATTTCCTCGTAAGAGAGGCTAAATCGAGAAAGGAGAATTGAATAATGGGAGAATTTAAACCTATTACAACTCAAGAAGAGTTTAATTCTGCAATTGCAGAAAGACTCAACAGACAAAAAGAAAGCATTTTGAAAGATTATAGTGACTATGATGATTTGAAAAAAGAAAATGAGTCACTAAAGCATGAGTTATCAGATACTAAGTCTGTATTAGAAAAAAACAAACTAAATTCTGATGAGTTCAACTCAAGAATTGAAGAATTACAAGGAAAGATTAATTCTTATGAACTAAAGAATTTAAAAACGGACATAGCCTTAAAAAATGGCATTCCATACGAGTTGGCCGGTAGACTTGTAGGAAATACAGAAGAGGATTTGATGGAAGATGCAAAAAATTTATCAAATATGCTAGTAAGAAATGAACCTGTAGCGCCACTTGCAAGTGTGGAACCTATAATCGATGATGAGGATTCAGCTTACAGGAATTTAGTTAGAAATTTAGATTTACAAGGAGAGTAAAATGGGAAAAACAGAATTACAAAGAGGAGAATTATTCCAACCACAATTAGTAAAAGATTTAATCAATAAGGTTAAGGGAAAATCGTCAATTGCACAAGTTTCAGGTCAAACTCCGATTCCATTTAATGGATTGAAAGAATTTACTTTCACCATGGATAATGAGATTGATGTTGTAGCTGAAAATGGAAAGAAATCACACGGTGGCATATCTTTAGATTCTATAAAGATTGTTCCAATTAAAGTTGAATATGGTGCTAGAATTACAGACGAGTTCATGTATGCATCAGAAGAAGAAAGAATCAATATATTAAAGGCATTTAATGATGGATTCGCAAAAAAACTTGCTAAGGGCTTGGATTTAATGGCTATGCACGGTATTAATCCTAGAACTGGTCAAGCTTCTACTGTTATCGGGTCAAATCACTTTGATGCAGCAGTAAGCCAAAAAGTTGTATATGATGAGGCGAATGTTGAGGATAATATCGAAACTGCTATTGGGTTAGTTCAAGGTAGTGAAGCTGATGTGTCAGCAATGATTGTTGCGCCACAAGTAACTACTGCATTATCAAAAATAAAAGTAAATGGTGTTAGACAATATCCTGAATTGCGTTTCGGAGCAAATCCTGGCAACTTGAATGGGTTAAAAATTGACATTAATAAAACTGTTAATGCTAAACCATCAAAAGATGTTGCAATCCTAGGAGACTTTGCTGGATCATTTAAATGGGGCTATGCAAAGCAAATTCCACTTGAAGTTATTCAATATGGTGATCCAGATAACTCAGGTCGTGACTTAAAAGGATATAACCAAGTTTATTTAAGAGCTGAAACTTATTTAGGATGGGGAATCTTAGATGCTTCTGCATTTTCTAGAATTGAGGCTGCTGAATAATGATATTAATTAACACTAAAACAGGAGGAGTGCTAAGCTCCTCTTCTGTTGCAATGGGAGAGTTTTGGGTGGAAAAAGGAAAAGAAATCACTGAAGAAAAGAATGAAAAAGTGATTGAAACAAAATCTGACCAAACAGAAAATCAAACAGAAAATCAAGATGATAAATCGACTATTACAAAAAAAGATATCATGCAGGAGTTGGATGCACTGAAGATTGAATACGACTCTAAGATGACAAAAGATGAGTTATTAAAATTACTTCAAGGGTAATATTATGAAAGAATTTGCAACTGTAGAAGATGTAGTGCTTTTATGGAGACCGCTGCAAGATGAAGAAATGGATAGGTGCAAAGCTCTTTTAAAAACGGTGAGTGATATGCTAAGGTTAGAGGCAGAAAAAATGCAAATCGATTTGGATAAGAAAGCCGAAAATGAAGTATATCTAAGCGTTTTAAAATCAGTTGTTACTGATATTGTATCAAGGACTATGATGACTGCTACTGATGGAGAGCCTTTGAGTCAGTTTTCTCAGTCTGCACTTGGATATACTGTCAGTGGTACTTATCTTACACCTGGTGGAGGTATTTTCATAAAAAATAGCGAGCTTCAAAGGTTAGGTTTGAAACGTCAGAGATATGGGGTGATTGATTTTTATGAAACTGAAAGGAATACCGGTTACTTTGGTGAATCTGGTGAAGACTGGGACTGATCCTTTTGGAGCAGATGTTGTAACTGAAAAGGCGACTGTTGTTGATAATGTTCTTGTGGCTCCATTAAATAGTGATGAGTTAGTAAATGAATTGAATTTAACTGGTAGGCGAATTTCATATATTCTTGGTATTCCAAAAGGGGATTCTCACAACTGGGAGAATGCTATTGTTGAGTTTTTCGATGATAGATTCAAGACTGTGGGAAGTCCTACTCAAGGAATTGAGGATATGATTCCACTTCAATGGAATAAAAAGGTTAAGGTGGAGCGAATTGAATAAGTTTCGTTTTAGATTAAATAAAAAAGGAGTATCTCAATTACTTCATTCTGATGAGATGAAAAATGTTCTTGAAGAAAGGGCAGCGGTTGTCAAAAACCGTTGTGGTGATGGTTATGCATCCGATGTTGTAGATGAGAAAACAAGAGCATTTGTAAGTGTATATGCTAGTAGTTCTAAAGCAAGGCAAGAGAATATCAAGAATAATACTTTGTTAAAGGCTTTAAAATGATTGAAATAACGATTAAAAAATATTTGGAAGAAAAAATGAAGAAAACTGTGTTGTTGGAGCATAAAGAAAATGAACCGGCACAGTTTTTTTTAATTCAAAAACTTGGCGGAGGTTTTCGTGATGGAATAAGCTATGCAAGCTTTGCTATTCAAAGTTATGCTAACAGCAAATATGAGTGCGCTGTTATGAATGATGATTTGAAAAAGGCGATGCTATCTGCAATTGAGCTTAAAGATGTATCAAGTGTAAGACTTGATAGTGATTACGATTATACTGACGTACAAGAGAAAAAACACAGATATCAAGCTGTGTATGATATCTATTATAAAGATTAAAGGAGGATTGTATGGCTAATTCTAGTAATGTTTCTGCTGCAAAACCACGAGTTGAGGGAGCTATTTGGGTGGCACCGATTGGAACTGAGCTTCCAAAAGACGCTAATACTAAATTAAATGTTGCTTTTAAGGAACTTGGATTTGTATCAGAAGATGGAATGACTAATGCTGACAACTTAGATAGTGAAGATATTAAAGAATGGGGCGGTCAAACTGTATTAAAGATTTCTACAGAAAAGACAGATGATTTTACATTTAAACTACTTGAAACTTTAAATGTAGAGGTGTTGAAGTTTGTCTATGGTGATAAGAATGTCACAGGTACTGTCGAAACTGGAATCAAAGTTAAATCAACTGCAGATTTTAGGGAACCTAGAGCTGTTGTGGTGGATATGATTATGAATGGCGGATATTTGAAAAGAATTGTAATTCCTAAAGGGCAATTATCAAATTTATCAGATATTGAATACGTAAATAACGATGCTATAGGCTACGAAGTTACGGTGTCTGCTTTATCTTATACAGAGGGCAAGGAACAATATAACCACATTGAATATATTTCAAAGCCATCAGAAGTGTAGGAGGCATGAATGACTAACAAAAATAATTATATTAAAGGAATCACTAAAAGTGGTTTCAGATTTGCGATTGATAAGGATAGGTTAGAAAACTATGAGTTATTTGAACTTATAGCAGAAAATGAATCTAATCCAATGGTTATGCCAAAGATTTTGGTGTTGCTTTTAGGAGAAAAACAAAAAAATAATTTGCTTGATTTTCTTCGTGATAAAAAAGGACTAGTCAATGTTAAAAGAGTAGAGGAAGAATTGACTTCTATTTTTGAACAAGTAAAACCTATAAAAAACTAATATTCCTCGCTAGTGTGGTAAATAAATGTGAAGATGAATTGATTTGTGATTTGGCTGAATACTATCACATTTACAATTACAAGAAAATTCCTTTATCAACTGCTGCGGTACTAACAAGAGGACTTAGAGAGGATAGCCGAGTAATGATGTGTATGGGTGGTGAAAAGGGAGATTTCAAAACAAAACTTTTTGCTCTTATGACTGATTACTTGGCTTTTATTACTTGGTCTAAGACTAAAGATGCGCAAAAAGGAATTAATGCTCCAAAATCGATATTTGATTCTGTTTTTGCTAAGAAAATGGATGACGATGTCAAAGCGTACTACACTGGTGAGGAGTTTTTAAAAGCAAGAGAAAAGATATTAAAGGCAGGTGAGACAAATGGCAACTGATTTAGGCAAGGCTTATGTTCAAATAATTCCTTCTGCAAGAGGTATATCAGGAATGATATCTAATGAACTTGGCGGTGAAGCCATGAGTGCAGGTACTCAAAGTGGATCTAAGCTTGGCGGAGCATTAGTCGGCATGGCTAAAAGAGTAATTGGGGCAGCTGCTATTGGAAAGTTTATCAAAGACAGTATATTTCAAGGTGGTCAGCTTGAGCAATCTCTTGGTGGTGTGGAAACGCTGTTTAAGGACAGCTCTGATAAGGTAAAACAGTATGCTGCAAAAGCTTTTGAAACGTCTGGCATATCTGCTAATGAATACATGCAAAATGTAACCAGTTTTAGTGCTAGCTTGCTTCAATCTTTGGGTGGTAATACTTCGAAAGCAGCAGATGTAGCCGACATGGCTATGCGTGATATGAGCGATAATGCAAATAAGTTCGGCTCAGATATGGAAAGCATTCAGAATGCATACCAGGGCTTTGCCAAGGATAATTACACAATGCTGGATAACCTTAAACTCGGTTACGGAGGAACGAAGTCGGAGATGCAACGTCTACTTGCCGATGCAACTAAGCTTACCGGAGTGAAGTATGACATAAACAACTTGTCTGATGTATACAATGCAATTCACGCTATACAAGGCAAATTAGATATTACTGGAACTACTGCAAAGGAAGCGAGTGAAACTTTAGAAGGCTCTTTTAATTCTATGAAAGCCGCCTTTAAGGATTTTCAAGGAGCGTTGACTACAGGTGGAGATATTAATGCTACATTAAGTAATCTGGTGCAAACAACGGGTACTTTCTTGTTTAAGAACTTGGTACCTATGGTAGGAAAACTTGTGGGAAATCTTGGGTTGGTAATTCTTCAAGGAATACCTAAACTGATTAATGCTCTTAATCCTGCAATTGACCAAATATTTACCTGGTTGAAATCGAATTTCCCAAGGATTTTACAGCAAGGTAGTGAACTTGTAGGTAATCTGATACTTGGCATAATCAACGCCCAACCAGAACTTTTAAGTGCAGCAGGTAATCTATTGAACTCGTTTGTTCAGTTTGTATTGAGTAATCTTCCGGCTATATGGGAAACAGGAAAGAGTTTGTTTTTCAAATTAGTTGACGGAATTATCAATGTACTTCCTCAAATTGGAGAAACTGCATTGAAGATTATTACTGAATTTATTAATTACGTAACTAATAATCTGCCACAAATACTACAATCTGGTATTAAGATTCTAACGGAATTAGTTAACGGAATTATACAAAGACTACCTATGATTGGTGCTACAGTGTTAAAGATTGCAGCGTTGTTTTTGGCTACTTTGTTGGAGAAATTACCAGATATATTGGCAATGGGTGTTAAACTCATTGTATTTTTGGTTAAGGGTATAGTTTCTATGTTTTCAAATGTTCAAAATGCTATGAATAATTTGGGAAGTAGCATTATACAAGCGGTAAAAAAAGTAAATCTGTTTAGTGCTGGTAAAGCTATTATTGATGGATTCTTGCGAGGATTGAAGTCTGCATTTGAGCATGTAAAATCATTTGTTGGTGGCATTGGTACTTGGATCCAAAATCATAAAGGGCCATTGTCTTATGATAAAAAACTTTTAATTCCAGCAGGTAACGCAATTATGGGTGGTTTATATGAAGGATTAGATGATGGTTTTTCTAATGTTCAATCGTTGGTTAATTCAATGGCGCCACAAATCCAATCGGGATTTAACCTAGAGGATTATAGGGTTAATTCTACTGGATCTAATTACAATGATTTAACGGGATTAACAAATAATGATAACAACCAAAAACCTATTGAAATTACTGTTGTAAGTGAATTAGATGGCAGAGAAATCTCGAGAGGAACTTATCGCTATGATAAAGAGTTCATGGAAAGAGAAACAAAGATTAATAATAGAAGAAGAGGGGTGTATTAATGTTTTTTTATAATGGTACTGATTTTAGGGATTTGATTATTGTAGAAAATATAGAGCGCCCCGTTCTATCTTCTACAGAAAATAAATTGAATCCTTATATTGTGTTTAATGGATCAGATTTTATTAGCAGCAGAAGACAAGAAGCGAAATTCAAGATTACTTTTAGTTATGTTCAAGAAAACTTGAATACAATTAGAAGAGTTCTTGCTCAATTTTTAGGAACTGAAGAATTATCGGAATTATACTTTTATGATGATCCAGATATTATTTACTACGCAAAGGTTGATGGAGAAATAAAATCTTCTGAATACAAGGCTAATAATTACACTAAAGGATATGGGAAAGGCGAACTAACTTTTATCATTCCATCTGCTTGTGGATATAAGAGAGAGCCTGTGGAATTGTCACAAGCTAATGCTAAAAGTATTATGTGTGAAAATAAGGGTACGGATAAGACGTATCCTATTTTTGATTTCACATGTCATGGCAAGGTTACGATGATTGGAGTGACTAGTAAGCACGGCAGTTTCCAATTCGGAGATAGTAAGGAGTTTGCACCGATTAAACAGATGAAGATACACAAGGAACAAGCTAGTAGCTTATTCAAGAGTGGTAAGGGAACTTTAACTATTCTTGATAGGGTTATGAAAACTAGTGATGGTTGGGATATTGTGGACGCATCTAAACTTGTTGCTGATAGTGATTTTGATGGGAAGGTATCTAATACTACTACATCAAGTCCAAAGACTCCTAACGGGACTGTTACTGTGTCAAAGAACGCAAGGTACTGGGACAATGGAGTGAGGATTGCTAACTGGGTAAAAGGTAAGTCTTTTAAATTTGATAAGACAAAGGCTGTGAATAAATCAAAATCAAAGAAGGCATACAGACTTATAGATAAAGAGGGATATCTTGGTTGGTTGCTTGAAGAAGATATTCAAGGTCAAAGCCAAAGCACTGTGACTGGTGTGTATCCTTTTTGGAATAGTTCAAGTTTAAAGACATTCTCAACATTACCACTTCACAGAAAAGTTACTAACAATGCGACTGATTGGGAGATGACTTTCAAATTCAATTACAAAGCAAGCCCTGGACAATTTGGTTTTCTGACTTTTGGTATCACTGATAAAGATCAAAACATGATTGGCGGAATGAGGATAGAAACTATTAATGGTGACGGAAGAATGGCAATGGTGTGCTTGTGTGGTAGTGATGGTAAACTTCACACTGGATACAATAAAGCTGACTGGACAGGCGCTGTAACTATTACTAAAAGAGGTGCTATGGTTACATACTACATGTATAATCAGTTGAACGGTAAAAGCTACACTTATAGACTAATGAATGCTGAGATTGATGATGTAGTGGCTAGTGATGTTTATGTGTTATGTACTAAGAAGAACAACTACGACTTTATCCAAGCTTGTAATCCAATGCATATGACAATTACTGGTTATGATGCAGATATTTATGTTGAGAATAAAAGCAAGGAAGAGTTTTCTATGATTAATGTAGCCATTCCAAGATTTAATTTCAATGATGGAGATACTGTAAGAATCGACATGAACACTGGTTTTTGTTACCACAACGGACACAGATGCTTGATGCCAATTGCATTTGGCTCAAAACCTACTCCAATTTATCCGGGCGTTGAAGAAATAGCGATAACTACAGAGGGAGAATTTGGCTCTTATGTTGATTGTGATGTTAGTTACAGAGAGGTGTTCAAATGTTAATAGTTACAGATAGAAATCTACAAACATTGACAATAGTTAGTAATGATTATCCAGATGGCGTACATTTTCAAGATGATAAGTTCAACGAAAACTTGGAAACTGGAACTTGTATGCTTACTTGCAGTATTGACAAGGTTGTTGAAAAGGATGTCGAACTTATAGAAGCTGGATGTCTGGTTGTTGCTACTGGGTATAAGAAAAAGCCTGTTTTACTTGAGATTACAGAAGTTGTAGAAACAAGATATTCAAAGGAGATAGTCGCAGAAGATTGCGGACTTGATTTACTTAATGAAGATATCGCAGAACAAGATTTCAAAGGAACACTTGCAGAATGGGTCAACAATACTCTTGGTGAAAAATCAGACTGGGTTGTTGGAATTAATGAAGCTAAGGATAAAAACTTAGCTTTTAAATTTGATGGTACAACTACTAAGACTAAGAGACTTGCTATGATCGCAGGTCGTTTTGGCTGTGAGATTAGTTATGATGTTAAATTAAATGGTAATGCAATAGATAAAAAGGTCATTAACTTTTATAAGAAACGCGGCAAAGAGACTGGATATAGGCTTGAGTTCGGGCGTGATTTAAGTGATGTTAAGCGTACTGTGTCAATTGCGGACTTGTGTACTGCTGTAAGAGCTGTAGGTAAACCTCACAAGGAGCAAATCAGAGAAGTAAAACAAGTTGAAATTGAAGAAGATAAGAAGAAACCTGCACCAAATAGCAAGATTGAGTTATTTGTTAAATGGATGAAATCACGTGAAGGAAAGGTCAGATATTCACAAGCAAGACGTGAAGGTCCTAACTATTATGACTGCTCAAGTTCGGTGAGTAGTGCTGCGAAATTTGCAGGACTGTTTCCAAAGTCGGTGGGACTTCCAACAACTGGGACATTATGGGCTTGGGGAAATGCTGGAACGTACTTTCATCAAATCAATCAATCAGAAATTCAGTACGGAGACATATTCGTATCACGATACAACAACAAGGGTCATACAGGAGTAATATTAGATAAAAACACAATCATACATTGTACATTGTATGGATCCATAAATGGTATTGTGACTACTAAGCTTAACGGCTGGACCGGTCCTAATGCTAGGTTTTATCGTTGGAATGAGAACAAAGGCGGAACTATAGTTGATGCAACTAAGAAGACGTACTGGACTAATTCTGATGTTACAAAACACGATTTGGGCAAGAGATTGCAAGGAATAACTGCGACTCAAATAAATAACTGGATAAGAGCAAAAGCACCGAATTCACCATTTAATGGGCAAGGTCAGGTTTTTATTGAAGCTCAAAAACAATCCGGATTAGATGCAAGATATATATTAGCCCATGCAGCACTAGAAAGTGCGTGGGGCAGCAGTAGGATTGCAAGAACATATCACAATTACTTCGGTATTAATGCGTATGATAGTAATCCTGATAATGCTAAGAAGAGCAGTAATAGAAGTTTACAGGCAGGTATTATTAATGGTGCTGTGTGGATAAAAGAACACTACTATAACCGCGGGCAAAAGACGTTGTATGCGATGAACCACGATAAAAATGGACATAACTATGCTAGTGATAAGGCATGGGGAGATAAGATTGCTAATATCATGAAAGGATCTGAACGATATACTAATGCCGGTGCTACTGCTTCAAGTACTGAACAAGTATCCTACAAAGAACACGAAGTTAACACGGACTTGGTTGGATACAAGTATGATGATGGAAGATTCTATGTTACTGATGATGGTCTGATTTGCGATAGAGAAGCAGCTAAGAAGTGGACTAGATTCAATAAAACGGGTCAAAAATATTTCATAAGAATGTATGATAGTGAGGCTACTAGTCAAAAGACGTTGTTTGATGAGGGATTGAGGTTCTTGAAAAACAACAATGAGGCTAAGATTAGCTATGAGGTGTCACTGAGACAACTTCCAGGTGAGCTTGAAATCGGGGACTACATCAGAATTATAGACCACGGATTTAAGCCGGCGTTGTACTTATCTGCTAGACTTGTGGATATCACAAGGAGCTTATGTGATGAGCTTAGCAACTCTGCTATATTTGCAAACTTTGAAGAAGAAAAAGCGGGTATTTCTGAAAGACTTTTAAGTCTTGAAAAATCTGTGTATAGTAGCAGATTTAATTGGCAAAACGTACCATATGAAATGCAACTATCATCAAGTCAAGGTAATGTGTTCAAAGATGGTGTGTTGTCAACAGAAATTACTGCTATTGTAACTAAGGCAGGTGTGGATCAAACTGCTACGATTGATAAGTTTGTATGGGAAAGAGTGTCCGAATACCAGGACAAGATTACTACAAGTGATGAAAACTGGAACAAATCTAAAGAAGGCTCAACTGGTAATATACTTGGGATAAATAACACTGACGTTGATTTGCAAGCTACTTTTACATGCTCTGCAATGCTGAATGATGTTGCTGTAGCTACAAGTTTTATAACCATAAAGGACTTGACGATTGGAATATATAAGCAAGAAAAAGAGCCTGATAGAGCTAGTTTGAGTTGGGGCGATGTGTGGCAATGGGACGATGGCAAAGGTACTCACTTCAAGAGGTTGTGGAAAGGCGATAGATGGGAAGATACTATCACTAAAAGGGACTTGGAGATATTGGAACTTACTCCAGGACCTCCAGGGGCAGATGGCGAAGATGGTATGCCTGGTAAAGACGGCAAGGACGGAAGAACTTCTTATATGCACTTTGCTTATGCTGATAGTGAGGATGGAGCTGTTGGATTCACAAGAACTGCTACTAGTGGAAAGAAGTATATTGGATTCTACACGGATTTTGAAAAAGCTGACTCAACAGATCCAAAGAGTTATGAGTGGTCTAGATATGTAGGCGAAGATGGTAAACCTGGTAAGGATGGGGCTGATGGTATTCGAGGCAAGGCTGGAGCAGATGGAAAAACACCATATTTCCATACAGCATGGAGTAATAGTGCTGATGGTAGTAAGGATTTTTCTGTTAGTGAGGCAGGAGAAAAAGCGTATATTGGGACTTATACTGATTTCGAGAGAGCCGATTCAACAGACCCAAAGAAGTATACTTGGATGTTGGTTAAAGGAGAAAAAGGAGATCCTGCAGACACAACAGAGATTTGGAAAGAGATTGACGGTGTTAAGTCGGATTTAGGAGAAAAAGCCGACTCACAAACTGTTACAGATATTGAGTCAAGGCAACAAGCTGTTGAGGTTCTTATAAAGCAAATGCCTAACAAGAATGATGTTCAAAAATCATTTGTAGAAGTCGAAAAGGCAAAAGCGTATGCTGATACTGTGAAAAAAGCGTTGGAAAACGAGAGTTTGTCACTTCAAAACAGAATCAAAGTAATCGAAGAAAATGTCGGAGCAGGTAAGCTCACAATAGAAGCGATAACAACTTTTTTTGACTTCGGTGAGGAAGGTATTCTCATTGGTAAAAAGGACGAAGCAGTTAAGATGATTCTTAAAAACAATGCACTAGAAATTGTAGACGGGACTAAGACGGTTGCAAGATTTGCAAACTCACAAGTACAAGTACCGAATTTAAAGGTTGACGGGGTATTAGAGTTTGGATATCACATGGTAACAAAGCACGATAATGGTGTAAATAAATACACGATTATTAAACCGATTTAGGAGGAATAAATGGCAACATATACTGGTACAGCGCCTTCAAGCTTGTATGCGTATTTTAAATTAGATATGTCAGTTATCAGTCAATCAGAGGCTGATAACACATCAAGAATTAGATACAGATTATATCTTGAAAGTAGAGGCGGAGGAAGTGGCTATTCTCAAACAAAGAGAGCCACTTCTTTAATTTGTAATAATCAGACAATTGAGGAAACGACGACAACGTATAGCTTTGACAAAGGTGGCAGTTCTACATTGTGTAGTGGTACTTTTACAATCACTCATAATTCAGATGGAACAATGTCGTTTCCAATCAAAGCAAGTGTTGGAACACATAGAGGAACTTGTTCACTGAGTGCTACGATGACACTTCCTACTATCGCAAGAGCAAAGCCTATGACTATGAGTATCGTAGATTCTGTAGGTGATACGGTGTATTCTGCAAACATTGGAGATTCTGTAACTATTAATGTTACAAATACTTCTGGAAGGTCTGTAAGTCTTGGATGGGAAGCGGACAACTATTCAGGATATGTCGGTAGCATTACGGGTAGTAAAAATTTCACTTTCGATGCAAGGACATTCTCTGATGTATTCGGAAGTGAGTCAAGTGGATATGTGACTTTTACTGCTAGTGCAGATGATGGTACAAGTGTTTCAAAGACTATTACTCTTCGTGTTTATGAAATAAAAAAGCCTAGCATATCTTACGTTTCTGTTCGTGAAAATAATTCACAAGTTAGGAGTGTTTTCGGAAGTGACTACTTCTATACAAATATAAGTGATGTTAGCGCTTATGTCTCTGCTGAAGCATATAATGGTGCGAGTATTGAAAAGTACCTGGCGACATTAGATGGGTACACTACTTACTCAAATATCTCTACTATCGATATTGGTAGTGTAACTAAAGCTGGAGAAAGAAACATCACTTTTGAAGTTGTGGATAGTAGAAATCAAAGAAAATCTTACGGAGAGAATATAAGAGTTAAAGAGTACAATCCACCAACTGCTGAATGTAGTGTTACAAGACAAGGCGAAGGATTGAATGCTTCTGTGAAGGTACAACATACTGTATCCGGAGGTAGTACTGATAATAATACTTGTAATGTAACTGTTGATGTGAGGGAATTGCCGTACGGAAGTTTCTCAACGAAATACAGCGCAAACATAAATATTGCATCTACTACTCAATCGGTGAGTTTGGGAAGTGGATATAAGGAGTTTGCATCGTATGAGGTTAGAGTAACTGCGACGGATAAGTTCAGAAGTTATACTGCGTTGGTTACGGTGCCAACACAATCTATAGGAATTGCCATAAATCCAAAGAATAACAGTGTTGGTATAGGGAAGTTTCCTGATGATAAACTTGTAGGAAATGATAATCTTGAAGTAAAGGGAGATATTTTCGCACAAGGCATTGAAGCTGACTTGACTTTAAAAGCCTGGAAGGCCGATATAAATTATCTTAATATCAAAGATGAATTAAAGATTAATGACAAGGCATTGGATATTAAGCCTTTTGCAGAATATAATTCCTCATCAAGGTTGGATACTGAAAGTACTAGGGATTTGTTCGGTACTGCTGACTTGGGTCCTGTTTCTTATGAAGGCTCCATTGGCGGATTTGCATACAGTGATGTTATTAGGGTAAATTTCCCATATTATGTTAATTCAATTAGCTACTTGAATATGTGTATGGTTGGTACTAGTGATACGGGTATATTCCCGTTCATTATCAGTTATGATTCATCGGGATTTAGATTAAGGGTGCTGAATATAGTAAACAGTAATACTACTAACAGAGTAGAGATTTCATATCATGTGAGAGGAGAAAGGTAATGGCAAGTAAAGGAGATAAACTACATGGGTAAATCTATTGAAACAATTGGTTTGAAAAATATTAGTATTGATTTTTTAAATAATGAAATACAGCATCTTTTTGTGGTGCAAGGAGACACTAAAACAAGAGGATTGCTTGTAAGAATAAAGGATAATAACGGCAATACAATACCTGCATCTACGGAGTATGAGCTTAGGTTATATGCGAAGTATGCAGACGAAGCTAAGCTTTTATATAGTGTTGCAGATATTGTAGATGAAAAGTATAGAGTATATCTGACTACTGATATGCTAAGAAAGGTTGGAACGCTGATAATTCAACTTGCATTGTACAAGGACAATGTTGAGTTAATTCAATCAAAGCAAAGTAGTCTCCAAGTACATCCATCTATGACATGTCAAATTGACTTGGGTGAAGACAAGGTAATAGACATTATTAAAATGCAAGAAAGCTTAGACGGATTTGAAGAAAAACTAGATAAATTGAAAAATTTTGATGGATTTGACGGTTTAGATGACCTAAAAAAAGGCGAAGAAGAAAGAAAACAAGCTGAAAGATTAAGAGTTCAAGAAGAATCAAAAAGAAGTGAAAATGAATCTACTAGAAAAGATAATGAAGGCGAGAGGAAAGAATCAGAAAATCAAAGAAATGTTTCCGAGTCAACTAGGGTAGATAACGAAAAGCAACGCGTGTCTAACGAAGAAATAAGGCAAGCAAACGAAAAAAAAAGAATCGCTTCTGAAGATGAAAGAAAACAAAAATGTGAGTTGTATCAAAGCAACGAAGAAAAAAGAATTGAACAAGAAAACGCTAGGGTAAGTAAAGAGGAAATAAGAATTTCAGAAGAACAAAAAAGGTCTGAACAAGAATCGTCTAGAGTTAAAGCAGATCAGGAAAGAAACTCTAAGGAAGTTGAGAGAAGTTCTAATGAAGAAAAGAGATCACAGCAAGAGTCAGAGCGTGTTCAAGGAGAACAAACAAGGATATCTAATGAGCAAAATAGAGGTGAAGCTGAACAAGTAAGAATCAACAACGAAGAAGATAGAAAAACTAATGAGTTGAATCGTATCGAAGCAGAAAAACAAAGACAAACAAAAGATTCTGAGAGAGATATCAAGTTTGGTGAATGGAATAAAAAGATTGAATCACTGGGGAATACTCCAGGGGAGTTACCAGAGATACCTAAAATTGAGAGGGCAACGGAGACAACAGCTGGTGTTGTCAAGCTAAAAGGCTTATCAGAAGAAGACGATACAGCAGTATCATATAACTTATACAACAAGGCTATTACTGAAAAAGAACAAGCTATTAATACAAAAATAGAAAAACAAGATATTAAATTATCGTCACATGATGAAAGTATAAAGTCATTAGGAACTAAAACCGATGAATTAACCGATAAATTAGACAATAAAGCAACAAAAGAAGATATTAATACATTAACTACTGATTTATCCTCAAAAGCTAGTCAAGATGATATTAAAAATCTAACAACTCAAATATCATCGAAAGCTAGTAAAGAAGAAGTTGAACAAATCAACACAAGTATTGAAACAAAAGCTAGTCAAGAAGATTTGGAAGCTTTATCAAGTCAATTAACGGAATTGCCATCACAAGAAGCAATCGATAAATTAACTACTGATTTAGGGTTGAAAGCTAATCAAAGTGAAGTGGTTAAGTTAAAAACCTTGATTGATAGCAAATCAGAAAAGGCACATATTCATTCAATAGCAGATATAACTGATTTACAAACAGCACTTGACAAAAAACTGGAAGCGACTGATATCAGCGGACTGGACACAAAAGTTAATGCAAACGCAAAGAGCATATCAGATATATCTACAACGCTTAACAATAAGGCAGACAAAACAGACCTTAATCTCAAAGCAGATGTAGGACACAAACACGCTATCAGTGACGTATCAAATCTACAAACTGTACTGAACTCAAAAGCAAGCACAAGTCACAAACACGATATAAGTGATGTTAACAATCTACAAACGACATTGAACGGTAAGGCTAGTACAAGTCACATTCACCCTATATCCAGCATAACAAATCTTCAAACTACATTAGATAATAAAGTAAGTAAAACTGATATATCAACGTTGCAAAGTAGTATTGATGGCAAAGCAAGTAAAAGTCATACACATACAATTGAAGATGTGAACAACTTACAAACAACATTAGACGCAAAAGCTAGTAAAGAGGACTTAACGGTTTTGGATAATAAAGTAAGTAACTTGTCAAATGATAGCATTAAGAATAAGAATGGTTCTGGAAAACTAAGTTTTTGGACAGGCACAGAAAGTCAATATGACAGTATATATTCCAAAGACAGTAGCACGATTTATTTTATAAAGGAGTAGAAAATGATAAGTAAAATACCAAAATCGGTTGGAAATAAGGATGTTTCAAAGATTATGAAAGGTAGTAGTTTGGTATGGGAGAAATTGTCGATTAAAACTATATCGTGGACTATAAGTAACCGAATATCTCAATATGCTAATAATTTGATTGTGCCAAGAGATTTTCAGCCAGAACTAAAAGACAAACAAATAATCTCTGTTAAAATTGGAGATTTAGGAGAAGTGGTGGACGGCATTACTAATAGTGTACCGTATTTAGAATTTTCAAAATCTTTTGATGAAATCTTTGGTACAAACGACTGGATACGTGCAGGAACAATTATAACAGTAACTTATAAATAAAGGAGCGCAAAACGTTGAAAAATACACATTTACACGGGGGGGGTAGTACAAGTTATGTAGTACCCTACGATTGCTTATGATTAAAATAGGCAAAGACACAAAGGACATAAAGCTTGGCAGTAAGCAAATTTTGAAAGTATATCGTGGTATTGATATTGTGTGGGAAAAAGACATAGGAACTTTAGTGTATTATGATACTGGACGATCGAGTTATGAGTTTAGTGTTAATTCTTGGAACAAACTGAACACTTACAAAAATTATAAATTCGTAACAAGTAAACCAGACAACGAATATTCAATCGTGGTTAGTGGTTCATACAACACTGTGAAAAATAACAGTGTTTTCAGAATTACAAAAAATTGCGACATTAAGATTCGTAATACTAGCTACAATTACTACGATATTAAGATTTACGAGGTAGATGAAAAGGCAACTATAGTGATTTAACACGAGGAGGGATAAATGCAACAATTTCTAAAACTGCTTGACACTGGATTTACCTTCGCGTTTGCGGCCGGAGTGTGCGTGTTTGTGTTTAAATACGCACCTCTTTTTGTGAATGCGTGGATGAATTTTAACAAGTCGATAGATAGAAATACGGAGATTACAAACAGGCATTATGACGAAACTGTAGATTTTAAAAGACAGTTATTAGATCTCAAAGAAAAACTTGAACATCATAATATTAATGCATTAGATTTACAAAGAGATCATGATGAAATACTAAAAAATCAAGAAGAAATATTGAAGATTCTTGGAGAAATGAAGCAGATTGTACTGGGAGGAGGTAGACGATATGACGACTAGAAAAAGAAAACAAAAAGTGTTGACACGTGTTAATAATACGTGTATAATATAAGTGCAAGTTAGATACTTGCTCAAGTACTCAACCCTCAAATACCAATCAACGACTTTAAAGACAATTATAAGATTGGAGGGAGTATGGTTAAACCATATAGAGAGGTTATAAAGGTTCTCAAAAATAACGGTTGGGTTTATGACCATACAACTGGTTCGCATGAAATTTACATTAAAGACGGTAAAATATGTCCTATAAAATGCAATAAGAAAGATATTCCAGCTGGAACTTTGGCGAACATTAAGAGAATAACAGGGCTAAAATTTTAGCCCTAAACCTCTAGTTAGGAGAGATTTTATGAAAAAAGACAAATATTCATATCCTTGTATAATAACGTATGATAAAAGTGACGGAATATACTACGTTGATTTTCCCGATTTGGAAGATTGCTTTACTGACGGTGAGTCTTTGGAAGAGGCTTTATATAATGCAAAAGATGTCTTAGGATTGGTTCTTTATGCTAAAGAAGAAAACAACATTGAAATTGAACCACCTAAAAATAAGCCTATTTTCACTGAAGAAAATCAATCGGTATCTTATATTTCTGTTTGGATGCCTTTAATACGTGATGAAATAGAAAACAAGTCTATAAAAAAGACGGTTACAATTCCTAAATGGTTAAATGACTTAGCTGAGGATAACAATGTTAATTTTTCTAAAATTCTTCAAACGTCATTAAAAGAATATTTAGGGGTTAATAGATAACTTATTTTAATGGCATAAGTTATATACTAGGTTACAACAATAAAAAAAATATATTTAAATTAATTACAATAATTAATAAATCAAGCATTATGTATCACACTACATAGTGCTTTTTTATTATAAATTTTTATGAAAGGTGTGATTATATGACTAAGCTTGTAGGTGTGGATGTATCGAAGTACAACGGATATCCTGACTGGGCTAAAGCTAAGCGAACTGGCGTACAATTTGCGATATTACGTCTTGGCAGCGGTTACAATGGTGGATATATCGATAAAACATTTGAATACAATTACAGAGAGTGTAAGAAAGCTGGAATCGGTGTTGGTGTGTATGTTGCAAGTTATTTGAACATCAGTTCTGAAATTGATATGACTTTGAAAGCACTAAAGGGTAAGCAATTGGAATATCCAATATACTTCGATATCGAAGACTTTAGTTTGAGTGGACGAAGATACACAAACACACAATTAACGAATTATACCGTTAGATTTTGTTCAGAGGTTGAACGAGCAGGGTATTACGTTGGTATTTACAGTAACAAGGCATTCCTTGACAGCAGATTATACTGGGAACGTATTAAAAAATACGATATTTGGATAGCTCACTGGAATAAGAATGTAAACTACAACGGCAAATATGGAATGCACCAATACACAAATCAAGGTCAATGGCGCGGTATAGCATCGACTGGAGAGGGCGGTGTTGATACAAACTGGTGTTTTGTGGATTATCCAAGCTTGATGAAAAAATTAGGGCTTAACGGATACAAGGAACAAAAAGCAGAAGTGAAAGGACTTACAAAGATGGAAGAAGAAAAATTACTGGATCAAATTAAGCAGACTGTAGTAACCTATGAAGCGAAAGACTACGAATTGGCAGTGAAAATTGCTAAACAACATAAAGCGGTTTTGGTTCCTGCTGAATTAAACATGGATTTCGGCAAGATGAAGAGATCAAAAGATACGATAATTGGAATTGGAAATTCTACTGGTAAAATTAGTGGAAAAGATTACGGTATCACTGGGTACTGTGACTATTTAGTAAGTGCCGATAGGGTTGATGAATTTTTGAAAGACAGAAGTAAGTTTTTAAGGAGGAAATAAATGAAATTAAAAAATGAAACGTATGATGTGTTGAAATGGATTGCTCAGATATTGCTACCTGCTGCTGCAACTTTATATGTAGCGGTGGCGGGTATATGGGGATTTCCATATGCAAAGGAAGTAGCGGGAACAATATCCGCGGTGGATCTATTCATTGGAGCGCTATTAGGAATTAGTTCAATGAACTATTATAAAGAAAAATAATTAAGAAAAATACGATAAATTAAAAAGGGCCTGAATGGCCCTTCTAACATCTAAATTTAAGAAATTAGTTCTATTTCACGTGGGTATAAATTTTGTGGTGTTTTTCCTGCACCATTACTATACCCATTGAGTAATTCATTTGGGTAATTTACAAGGTTAATGATCGTTTTATGGTCGTTAACCTTTATTTTTTTTATTAGAAGTCTTATCATGGATCCAGTTAAAGGCTCATGAAGGAATTGAAGATATCTTTTTTTGATCACGTCTCTATCTAATACTACTTGTTTGAAAGGCGGTATGTAGATATTATCTATTTGTCTATCTAATTGTTCCAGTTTATCAATTAATGCTTTTGAACCTGTTTCAGCCATTAAATTAACTATATTGTCTCTTTGTCTAATTAGTTTGTTTTTTTGTTTTTCTAATTCTCTATAAGGATTTTCCATTTCATAATTGGATACTACATAATCAACTATAACATCTATATTTTTTTCGTGAATTAAATGATCTCTTATAAGGCTTGTTACAACTTCTTCTAATAGGTCGGCTCTTATTGACTTAGCTCCACATCTATCGTTGCAGCGGTAATAATAGTATTTCTTCCCAGTAGAGGATTGTCTACTACATCCTAGCATAGGGGCGCCACATTGTTCACAGAAAACTAATCCTGATAGTATATAATCTCTTTGAAACACTCCGTGATTTTTTGAGATTACATAGGCAAGAGCTGTTTTAAATTTT
>OASL01000012.1_pt1 | contig 43489 bp, 43 predicted proteins | sample 1494871 | NCBI WGS metagenome assembly OASL01 (sample SAMEA3360686, study PRJEB22359) | human gut metagenome | biome: ENVO:urban biome; feature: ENVO:human-associated habitat; material: ENVO:feces | place: Bangladesh | collected 2011 | reverse complement strand
CCATTCCAATTTCGTGAGCTTTTATAGGATCAACCTCTCCTGGTAGAAAAGATTGAATCAAGTGTATAGCCAGAACTGTAAATTTAGTATCATTGTCTTCTCTAGTTTTCAGAAATTAATGTGGGCAGTAGATGGATGACAATTAAATGAAGATACCAAGATTTTTTCATCAGTTTTTTCACTCTTAGTAATATAATCTATTGCCAAATTTAGAGTTGATTTTATAGGATGTATTTTTGTAATTGCCATACTAATCACCAGAACTTTCTTTTAATTTATTAAGAAGTACAATCGTCGGGAAAATTAGAGTGTACCAGCTGTACAGAGGGAAGAAGACCATTATTTGGACATAGAAGCCACCTTTATACGCTGGTTGTTCTAATTAAGACGCTTCTTGTTTATTAAACACTCTAATTTTAATTAAAGACTTATTCTAGAAGTATCAAATAGGAATCCAATCTTCCTATATATAATCAGGCGATATTTGTCTAATAATTTTATTAACTTCTTTTAATTGAATTCAAATTATATAAGCCGAAGCTAGCAAATATAATAAGTATTACACCTAAAATTATTGATTTATAATCAATTATCTTGAGTAAACCTAATACTATTAAAAGCACAGAGAAAAATAAAAGATAGTAATATGGAGCTTTTCTCCTATTAATATCTAAATTTTTACTGTCTCTATCAGAAAAAATTGGTATTTCTTTAATTCCGTCTGTTTCAATTATCAAAATTTCTTTGTTAATCATACCAGGAGAAGTCGCTATCATACTTTTAGGAGAGTTGTAAGGTCTCAATTTTATATTTCCAAAACTAAGTTTTCCAATGTTAAGTGGGGCTGTAAAAACTTTTAAATTCATACCATTTAAAAATTCTGTGTATTTTTTTCTTTCCTTGTTATTCATATATCCTATATACTCTACAGCGTACCTATGGTCTGAATTAGTTTTTTCAAATTCATGTATGATAGATCCACTTTTTACAAGTCGATATCCCTCGCTGGCTATATGATTTAAATATTCTTCCCTGCCTTCTATAGGATTTAGAAAAATTTTTATTTTATTCATAGTCTTCCTCCTTTTTAAATTTCTTTTCTCCTTTTAAAACCAAATTTCTCATTCTCTTAATTTCTAATGAAACTAATTCTCTTCCAGTATCTGTGGCTATATAAACTTTTTTGCCACTATTATCTTTATCAACTAATTCGATCCATCCTTTCTTATTAAGATTATTAATGGCTCCGTATAAGGTTCCTGGACCCAAAATAATCCTTCCATTAGTTATTTCTTCAACTTCTTGTGAAACTTTGTAACCATAATTCTCTTCCAGCATTGTTAGCAAGACTAAAAACATTGTTTCGGTTAAAGGAATGTGTTTCTGTAAATCATTTCCCATTGATAACACCTCCGTATTTGATTATCTAAATTATATCACTAAACATACTACGTGTCAAGTAGTATGTTAGACATAGTTGTAGTATGAAAATACCGTAATTATCAATTGTTTCTCATCTATAATTGTATGATATCGGATATTTTGATTGACGTTAATTTTATATATTTTGAAACAAATTGGAAATATTATCTAATTTTGCTCTTTTTATTTTAGTATTAAATGATAAGTGGTAGTTATTTTTTATAATATCACTAAATCCACCTAATTATAGGACGTTTTCAAATTTTTATTCCCGCCCCAGTCCCAGTACCGGATAATAAGAATCAACTAATTTAAGGCATTTAGATTAATTTAGTTACAAATATGGTATAATATTATAGAAATACTGTACAAAGTAGAAAATTAGATTGAGGTGGAGTATAGAATTGAAAATACTAATGATTGAAGATGACAGCACTATCGCCTTTGCTGTTAAAACTTACTTAAACAAACATAATATTGAAACTATTATTTATAACAATCTTTCTCAGACAGAGAATCTTAATTTTAATGATTTTAACTTAGTTCTACTTGATGCTAATCTTCCAGATGGTTCAGGCTTTAATTTTTTAAAGTGGCTAAGGGGATTTTCTGACCTTCCTGTAATAATGCTTACTGTAAAAGATGAAGACGAGTATGTTATCAAAGGTCTTTCTCAAGGAGCAGATGATTATATTACAAAACCTTTTTCTCTTCCTGTCCTAAAAGCAAGAATAGACAATGTTTTTAGCAGAAGAATAAAAAAGGTTGACGAACTGACTTTTGAAAATTTATATTTAGATCTTATATCAAAACAAGCTTCGATAGATGGAAAAGATTTAGACCTTAACTTAAAAGAGTTTGCTGTTTTAGAAATGTTTTTAGAAAATCAAAATATAAATTTACTAAGAGAGCGAATTTTAGATTATGTTTGGGGTTATGATTTTTATGAAGTAAATGACAATACCCTAACTGTCACAATAAAAAGAATCAGATCTAAACTTGGAGATTATGGCAGTCATATAAAAACCCTTAGAGGGATAGGATATAGGTGGGACAATGAGTAAAAACAAAAATATTTTACTTGTCTTAATTTTAAATTTATTGATGTCTTTGTTTGTAATTTATCTCAATCCAAGATTTGATATTCTAACACTTATAGGTTTTTTACTTATAAATATAATTCTGTTTATAGTTATTTCAAAAATTGAAAAGAAAAAAGAAAAGGCTCTTGAGGATAAAATCAACAATATATTGAACCTACTACATTCACTTGATATAAACTCTGATAATTATGAAATTATAGACGATGAATTTGGCAAACTCAGAGATGAGATTATTAAAATTATTATAGAAAACAAGAGAATAGCTGAAAATGCTGAAAAAAACAAAGAGATCTTAAGAGAATATACTGAAGACATTGCCCATCAAATAAAAACTCCATTGACGGGGTCCTTATTATTACTAGACTTATTAGAAGACGAAGGTGACAACTTTTCTGAAGAATATATAGAAAGACTCAGAGATAATTTACTTAGACTCCATAACTTATCTGACATTTTATTAAAATTGTCAGCCCTTGATTCTGGAACAATAGAAATGGCAAAAGATAGTATATCAGCTAGAGAGTTAATTGAAGATATCATACGAAATCTAAAAGATTATTTTATCAATGATAATATTGAAATTCCTCTTGATGGAGAAGACTTTTATCTTATATGTGATAAGAAATGGACCTATGAAGCAGCATTTAATGTGATGAAAAATGGTCTAGAAGCAACAGAAGATAGGCATATAGAAATTCACTTAAAAGAAACGAACTTATATAAGAGTATATTTGTGGAAGATTTTTCTAAAGGTTTAGATAGAGAAATGTTAGAAAAAGTTTTTAAACGTTTTTATAAGCTGAATCCAAATTCAAAAGGTTATGGGATTGGGCTTCCTATGGCAAAATCTGTTATGGAAAGACAAAATGGAGAGCTTTTATATCATAAGGGGAAGAAATCAAATTCCTTTGAAATGAGATTTTATAACTGATTTAATTATGACTGTGTAAATAAAGCACAGTCATTTTTTTCTAGTCACTTTCCAGTCACTTAAGTCTAATATAATCTAAGAAAGATAAGGAGGACTAAATATGAATATTGTAAAAACAGTAGATTTAACAAAAACATATAAGGGCGGAGTAGAAGTAAATGCCCTTTCAAATGTAAACTTTGAACTAGAAAAGGGAGACCTAGTTGCCATCATTGGAGACAGTGGCTCTGGCAAATCTACCTTACTTCATCTATTAGCAGGAGTTGATAAACCAACAAGTGGGGATATTTTTATTCAAGATAAAAATATTACTAAGTTTAACAAAGATGAGATGACAATCTTTCGAAGAAGGAATATAGGCGTTGTCTATCAATTTTTTAATTTGATTCCAAACATCAACGTTCGAAAAAATATTTTACTTCCTCTTTTGTTAGACAATAAAAAGGCAGATGAAGAATATTTAAAGGAAATTTTATCGATACTAGGAATAGAAGGAAAGCTTGATAGGTATCCAAAACAATTATCCGGTGGAGAGCAACAAAGAGTCGCTATTGCCAGAAGTTTGATTACAAGACCTGCAATAATCTTAGCAGATGAGCCTACAGGAAATCTCGATAGAAAAAATTCTGAAGAAATCACAGGACTTTTCAGACTTGTAAATAAGAGATTAAATTCTACAATTATGATAATAACTCATGATGAAAAAGTAGCAAATTCTTGTGATAAGGTCTATAGAATGGTAGATGGTAGGTTAAATTTCTTAGGAGATGAAACTTATGAAAATTATTAATGACCTAGCTGATGGAGCTGTAAAAAATAATAAGAAAGACAGTTTTGCTATTAAAATTTCCATACTTTTAGCAGTTATATTGCTAGGTACAGTTGTATTTATTGTAGGATCCTTAAAAAATGACAAGTATAACTACGTAAGAAAAACTATTGGAGACTACCATGTAGCAATTACTGAAGTTGATGAAAAACTATATGATAAATTAATAAATGATACGGATATAGAAAAAATTTCTTTTAATAAAATCATAGAGACAGATTTAAATGCAAATATTTATGAAAATGGAAAATATAGCAACCTATTAACTGGCTATGAAATTAAAAAAGGAAGAAAACCTAATAATTCAAATGAACTATTAGTGCCAGAAAGATTTTTAACAAAGAATAAAACTTATGATATAGGCTCTAAAATTACTGCAAGTGATAAAACTTATACCATAGTTGGAGCCTATGATGATTATGGATATTCTTTTGAAAAGTCTATGTTACTTACTATGGCTGATAGTGATAAAAAGATGGACTTATTAAAAAATAATGGAGGTTTAGAAGCCTTAATATGGTATAAGCATCCAAGAGATACTTATACAAAGACTAGAGAAATTTTATCTACTATGAATATAGACGAGAAGTCTTCAATAGACATTGGAAGACTATCTTATAACACAGATATTTTAGAGTATAAGTTGATTTATCCTCAAGGAATATTTCCGCCTAAGTCAGTGATAAAATCTGCTGTAGAAGAGTATAGTGCGTATTTCTTTCTAGTTCTTCTATTTGCTTTTATTATCTATGGTGCATTTAACGTATGGAATAATAGAGATTTAAAAGAAATTGCCCTATTAAAAAGCACAGGTATGACTGCAAAACAAGTTAAAAAAATGATAAAAAAGAAAGCCTTTAAACTATCTGCATTGCCAGTAGCCTTAGGTACACTTCTATCCTGGGTTTTCGCAAACTTATTAATGTATTTAATGTGGCTTAATAACTCAGTATCCTATAAGAATATGTCTGAGATAATTGGAGAAAGTTTTAAGGCACCAGATTTTCACCTAGTTTATTTAGATCCTACTTCTATTTTAATAATTATTTTATTATCGCTTTTGACAGTATATTTATCTGCGACAATCCCTGCTAGGAAAAGTGCAAAATTAAAGATAATAGAAGGTTTAAATGGGATTACAGAAAAAAATATAAAATTAGGAAAATCAAAAATAAATGGACCTATAGAAAAGACTTTAGCAAAAGATTATTATAGGTCATATCGATCAACCTATCGAATTATTGTAATCTCAATGGCTCTTTCTGCCTTTGTACTGACTACAGTTTTAGTTAGCCAGTCCTATAGAACTTTGAACGAAAAATATAACTCTTATAAAAGTCCTTACAATTTTAATTCAAGTATTTACACTGATAAGAATTTAGATAAAAACTTATTAGCTGATTTAGAAAAAGTTGACGGAATAAAAGAGCTTCACCTATATCAAAGAAATGACACTAAGTTTTACCTTGACGATAATAAAGATTTAATTTCTAAAGATTTAAAAGATTCTTTAGCTAGTGGCAAAATAGAAAATGATAGACTATATGCTAGTATATATGCTTTAACAGATGAAGATTTTGAAGAGCTTTTAAAAGAAAATAACATCTCTCATGCATCTTATTTATTGCTTAATAAGATAAGAAAAGATAATAAAACTCCGTATGCTTTTAGTGAGTATATAAAAATTTCTGATAAGGGATTTGGAGATATTACTTTAAAATATAATGCACAGGGCAAACCAATAAATATAAAAATTGACGCAAGTATTGATGAAATGCCTTATGACTTAGAAGCTTATGATAATAATGAAATACCCATCTACACAAGCACAAGTAATATGAAGAAATTTATTGATGAGTATGGAATAGATAAATCAGATCCTGTTTACTATTATTTTGTAAAAATAAAGGCTGAAAAAAACAAGGAAAAAGTATTTGAAGATGCCGAAAAAGTAATTTCAAATTATGTACCAAAGTCTGACCATGGAACAGCTACAGAAATTTTAAGAGAAGCAACAAGTAAAGAGCAAACAAGGAATGAAAGACTTTTAAACCTAGCTATTCAAATCATTCTAATAACAATCGCTCTTTCCAATGCCTATAATAGTTTTAAAGGCAACCTTAGGGCAAGATCCAATGACTTTAAACTTCTATCAACAGCAGGTATGACAGAAAAACAAATGGAAAAGATGATCTTCGGAGAGGGGAAAATATTATTTAAAAATATTTTCTTGGCATATATCTTTATGTTTATTATTGGAATTACGCTTAGAGCCTACAGGAGCAACTATGAATTAGGATTTGCGATAAAAGGTCTGATAACAAATATGAATTATATCCCTCTAATAGTAGTATTTGTATTTATGATTGCAGGAGTTTTATTTGCAATAAAAAGTGGTTTTAAAACAATAAACGAAAACTCAGATAATACTTTCAAGAGTATATAAGAAAAAGGCTGTGAGCATTAAACTCATAGCCTTTTCTCTTGTCACCTAAAGACTTTATGAACTAGTTTTTCTAGAATCCCTAATTCGATGAGCCTAATAGCCGCGATTTTTAATTATTTTCAATAGGCACAACTGCTAGAGTTTTTCCTAAAGGTTTTAGTATTTTAATAAGTGTACTTACTTGAGGACTAGTCTTGCCTGTCTCCATCCTAGCAATTATTGGTTGTTTGACTCCACTTAGTTCTTCTAGCTTCTTTTGACTAATGCCTTGCTCGTTTCTTGCTCTTACTAGTTCATCAATTAACTGAACACGTAAATCACTTTCAAGTATCTCATCTGGGCTCATAAGTGAATCCATAAATTCTAAAGCATCATCACCTAAGGCATCTTGACCACGTTTCTTTACATCTATAAGTTTTTCTTCAGCTTCTTTTATAGCCTTATCATAATCTTTATCCATAATATTCACTCCTACTTCACTATTAACTTAATACTATCCAATTAAAAACGCTTTGTCAAGTACTTTTAAGTTATTATATCCTTTAATATAAATTTACCCGTTTAAAAATTTTCATTTAGGGTAAATAAATTACACTAGGGGGTAATAAATATGAACGAAAGAAAAGGTATAATTACATTTGGCGGAGATCCAGTTACATTAATTGGCGAAGAAACAAAAGTAGGCAGCAAGGCGCCTGAATTTAAAGCGCTTAAAAACGACTTATCAGAGTTTTCTCTTGACGAAGTGAAAGGCAAAGTAGTCATCATCAGCTCAGTTCCTTCCATTGACACACCTGTTTGTGAATTGCAAACAAAGAGATTCAACGAAGAAGCTGCTAAGCTAGGCGATGCAGTTGTCTTGACACTTAGCTGTGACCTACCATTTGCCCAATCAAGATTTTGCGCTGCAGACGGCATTGACAAGGTCATCGTTTTGTCAGACCACAGAGACCTTGATTTTGGTACAAAATACGGTCTTGTAATCAAAGAGCTTCGTCTACTTGCAAGAGCCATCACTATCATTGACAAGGACGGCACTATCAAGTACCAAGAAATCGTTAACGAAGTAACTAAACATCCTGATTACGACAAAGCTTTGGAGGAAGCTAAGAAGCTTATTTAAGTTAATACTTTTTTATATGACAATAGCTGGGCCACGAGGTCCAGCTATTATTTTCGAAAATAGTTTTTGCAAACCAAAAAAAAACGCTCGGCCAATGAACGTTTTTTTAGGTGGTGTAAATTATGTGTCTAAGATTATTCTTACAATTTAATTATACTATAGTCCATAATTTTAAATATGTCAATGGATTTCGCATAAATCGCCACTTGTATAATAAATTACAATATATGGCCCTCTTAGTATAGATAAATTTTATAAATACGCCTAGCTAATTAAATTTCTTTATCGCGCATATATGAACTGTACCCGGACCTGTGTGAGCGCCTATGCTCACGGCAAATGGATTTAGTTCTATAAGCTTATCGGGATACTTTTCCACAAGCGCGTCCCTTACCTTAGTCGCAAGCTCAATGCAATCTGCGTGGCAAACCATGATCCTATCATCATAAAGCTCGTGTCCGACCTCTTCCTCAAATATGTCTACGGTCTTTGCTATGGCTCTGTTAGTTCCTCTGACCTTGTCCTTTGTATAAATTACGCCATCTGCATGCACATCAAGAACTACCTTCATATTGATTAAATTGCCAATAGTCGCCTTAAGCTTCGAGACTCTGCCGCCTCTTTGCAAGTACTCAAGCGAATCGACGAAGAAAACATATCTCGTGTTCTTCACAAAATTATCCGCATAAGCCTCTAGCTCCTCAAAGCTCATGCCCTCTCTCGCAAGCTTTGCAAGATTTATAGCCATCATACCTTGGCCCATGGATGCGCCGCGCGAGTCAACTAGTAAAAGCCTGTCATCATCTATACCTAAAGAGTTCTTCGCAAGAACTGCGTTGTTAAAAGTTGACGACATGCCAGTAGAAAGCGATACGTATATCGCCTTATCATATTTATTTAAAACTTCCTCAAATTTCACTTCATATTCGTGCGGAGTGATCGCTCCAGTCTTGTAAACAGCGCCATTCCTCATGTTGTCGTAAATCTCTTTGCCGCTGATGTCGACGCCATCTAAGTAAGTTTTGTCATCCTTCATTATGGCGATTGGCATAATGTCTATAGAAAAGTCCTTAGCTAAGTCTTTGCCTATATCTGAAGCCGAATCTGTTATAATCTTAATACTCATGATTTCCTCCTCATATATACTTATTATATGATAAATTTACTATTTTTTCAAGTCCAGAATTATTTTTTTCACTATGCTCATGGCAGAGCGGATCTCATCTTCATCCATAGCCCCGTAACCAAGTAGTAGTGCGTCCTTCGCCATAGCCTCCTCTTTTAGATAATAGTCTTTGAGTCTTGAGGCTTTTATGCCACTCATTTGAAGCGCCTTGACAATGTCTTCATAATCATCTACGCCACTGACATAAATTTTAAGATGCATACCGGCCATGGAGTCGATGGCGTGAACACCTGGGATGTCCTCGAGCTCATCAAGTAGCACGAGCCGCTTCTTATTGTAAATACCCTTCATTCTGTTGAGCTGCCTTTCGAAGTGGCCGCCTTTCATAAAGTCCTTGACAAGTATCTGAACTATGTTTGACACGGTCGAATTGATCTGCGGCTTGACCTCGTAGTACCTCTTAAGTAGTTCGTTCGGCAAAACCATGTAGCTAAGTCTTAACAAGGGGCTGATGGATTTTGAAAAATTCGCGATGTAGATGACCTTATCCATCTCGTCGAGGCTCTTTAATGGTGAGAGTGCCCTCGATGAGTACCTAAACTCGCTATCGTAGTCGTCTTCAATGATGTAGCGGCCGCTTGCCCCATAAGCCCAGTTCAAAAACTCGAAACGCCTCTTAATCGGCATGACAGTCGCCGTCGGAAATTGATTTGACGGGGTAAGTAGCGCAGCCGTAAGGTTTGCACGCTTAAAGTGCTCGAAGTTCATCCCGCTATTATCCAGGCTGATGGGCTCGTAGTCAATATTATTGAGCTTCAAAAGCGTTTTGAGCTCCTTGTAGCCTGGATTTTCGAGGCCGAGGCAAAGCTTTTTATCCAAAATGATGAAGACTATAGTCAAAAGCTGCTCAAGACCAGAACTGATGATGATGTTATCCTCGCTAGTCTTGATGCCGCGCGCCTTGAAGAGGTAATTCTTGATCTCGAGGCGCAGACCATAAAGGCCTTGGTAGTCCCTCTCGTAAAATTCCTCGTCGTAAATGACCTCTTGCGTGAAAATCTTTTTAAATTTGTCTATTGGGTAGCTTTCTTTATCCCCTTCGGTGATGGCAAAGGAGTACTTGTAGCTCTCCTTCTCTGGTCTAGCCGCATTTATGGGCTCCACCTTAAAATTATACAAAGAGCCGATCTCGCTGACGAAGTAGCCGCGCTTCTCGACGCTCTCTATGTAGCCTTCGCAGCTAAGGGCGTCGTATGCCGCTCTAACAGTGTTGACTGCGACAGCCATCTCCTTAGCAAGTACCCTCTTAGATGGCAGCCTCTCGCCTCTCTTAAAGCGTCCTTCAAGTATGGCGTCCTTAAAATATTCATATATCTCTTCATAAATTGGCTTATCACCTTTCAAATCTATTTGCATAGCTCCTCCTATCTGGTACCATCAAATTAATCATAATTGGTACTTTTAATTATACCATAATCCAAGTATAATAGCTATAAAAGAGGAGGAATATTATGAATAAAAAATTTTTAGACTTTACAAATACACTTAAGGGCGGCGTCATCATGGACGTTACAAATCCTGAGGAGGCGAAGATTGCTGAAAGCGCGGGCGCATGCGCTGTCATGGCGCTTGAGAGGGTGCCTGCGGACATCAGACGCGAAGGAGGCGTTGCTAGGATGAGCGACCCAGAAATGATTCTTGAGATCAAAAACGCTGTCAAGATCCCTGTTATGGCGAAGTGCAGAATCGGTCACTTTGTTGAGGCAGGCGTTTTGGAAGCCTTAGGCGTTGACTACGTCGATGAATCGGAAGTTTTGTCTAAGGCTGATAACGACAATCACATTGACAAATACAAGTTCGACGTGCCATTCGTTTGCGGGGCGAGAGACCTTGGCGAAGCGCTTAGAAGGATTGAAGAAGGCGCATCGATGATTAGAAGCAAGGGCGAAGCAGGTACTGGCGACGTCGTACAAGCTGTGAGCCACTTAAGACAAATACTTGGCGGCATATCGCTACTTGTATCGAAGAGAGAGGACGAGCTTTATACTTTTGCAAAGGAATATAGAGTTAGCTACGATATAGTGAAATACGTTCATGACAATAAGAGACTACCTGTACTAAACTTCTCAGCTGGCGGCGTAGCAACACCTCAAGACGCAGCACTTATGAGAAGACTTGGTGCTGAAGGTGTCTTCGTTGGCAGTGGTATATTTAAGAGTGAAGATCCAGAGAGAAGAGCTAAGGCAATAGTTAAAGCAGTGGAAAATTATGAAGATAACAAGATTATAGCTGAGGTGGCGACTGGACTGGGTAAGGCTATGTTTGGTATTAATGAGGAGGAGCTAGCTATTCACATGTCTGATAGATAGGGATTTTTTGGTGACGGCTCATTGACACGGGTAAGAATTTCAATTTAGGTATAAAAGAAGGACAGAGAAAAATAAAATCTCTGTCCTTTGTTTTTATCTGTGTGACAATATTTGGCTATGATTTTTTATAATAATAAATCACTTTTCTTTTACAGCAAATGTTATTGGATCAAAATAATAATTATTTAATAAATCAGTGGCTGTTATAATTTTTATCAATCCTCTTCTTGTGCTCTTATCAAAATTGTATACCCTATATATAACTGCGCCATCATTCTCATATTCCTCAAAGAATTTTTTCTCATTTCTGCTCATGTAAAAAACACCATTAGCTGGTCCAGAACTTGTTTTTACTTCTATTCTTAATATATTTCCATTATTATCTATTGAACTAATGTCATATCCTAATCCATCACCTTGCAATTTACTTAAATGCTGCACTCTATCAACATCACTTGGACTAAATTCAGAAACCCTATCCCTTTCATATTGACAAACAAATTCTTCCCCCATATTTCCAATTTCTTTATTTTCTTCATATTTATTTGCCCAGTCAACATCTCTTCCAACAAATTTTTTAGATCTTCTTTTTCTATTTTTTATTTCAGTTTTAGATATTGCAGATAAGTTTATGTTCGCAATGCCATCTACAGCTGTAAAAGTAGCCTCTGCACCGCTCTTGTCTAGTTCAAATCCCTCATCGTATATCTTTTTTGTCACTGTTTGATGTGAAACTATATTACCTATTCTTTGTATTATTTTAATTTCATTTCTCGAATCAGATGGTTCTTTGTCTTCATCATCAAAATTTAAAACTTCGTTTAATTTTTGCTTAACTTCAGAAGTAGTCAGTTGACCATACTTATCTAATAAAGGCTTAATTGCTCTCCTAATTTCAGCTTCTGAGTGCATGATTTTCCCTCCTCTAATTTGTAATTTGTTATCATTAAATGCTCTGCTTTTTTATCGTTTCTATTTTTAAAGCTAACAAGATATTTTTTATCAAAGCTCTTTATGTTAAAATCTTTATATAGTTCATAAATAAAATCAGTATTTTTTATTACCAACATAAAGTTTGCTTGAATATTTTTGCAAAAATTCGATAATCTAATTTGATCTGAAGCATCAAATGAGTTGTTAGCATATGTTGAAAACGAGCTATCGTATGGCGGATCTAAAAATATAAAATCTCCTTTTGACGGCCCATAAACTTCCATAAAATTTTCAAAATCTAAAGAACTAATATTTGTTTTTCTTAATCTTGATATAATTTCTTTACTTTCAATATATTCTATTTTTTTTGTTAAGTATTTTCTATTATAACTTATGCCTCCATATGGAACATTAAAACAATTATTTTTATTATATCTAAACATAGACGAATAACAATACTCTCTTATAAAATAAAAAATAGCACTTTTGAAATTGCTGTCTATATTTTCCGAATGATTATATAAATATCTAAAATGTGTATAAAGACCACTTTTAAACCCTGTTTCTATATTTATTTTTACATCTTCAGTTGTTAAGTCGCCCATTCTTTGCTCTAAAACTCTCATTCTTTTTAATCTCTGAAAAACACCTTTATATAGTTCTTTTAAAACTCTTTTCCCGTCAAGTATAAACTGATCATTTAACATACCGTTAAAATCGTCCGAATTAGTTATAATAAAATCTTTTATATACAATGAAAGTTCCTTATCTGTAATCAGGTAATTTTTATATCTTTCATATAAATCCACAAACTCAACAACATGTTCTTCAGTTATATCTTCTAGAAGTTTCCAACATTTATCTATTTCTTTTATTGCGTAAAAAAAAGTCTCATCTTGTTCTTTTATCGCTTTGTACAATCCCATCAATTCGTTAGACTTATCATTAATATAATACCTGTTAAGATTATCCAAGCCTAAATACACTGCACCACCGCCAACAAAAGGTTCATAATAGTTATTTATTTCCAAGGGTAAATTATTAAGAATTATTTTTAACTCATCACTTTTTCCGCCAGGCCACTTTATAAAAGGTTTCATCTATATCCTCCCTAATGCTCACATCAAAATCTTAAAATTTTTTAACATCTTAAATAGTAACTACAAACTATAATAACTACTTTATTAAAAAATATTTACAAATAAATATGTCTAACTTTATTTTACTAGTATTTACTTAAATTATAACACATATATGGTCCAAAATCACTATAATACTTGTTAAATTTAATCAATTGTCTATTTTTAATAATTAGATTAGATTAGATTAGATTAAATTATATATTATCTATTTGTGGTATGCTTCACCATTTATAATTTTAAACGCTCTGAACACTTGTTCAAGTAAGACCACTCTCATCAGTTTATGATTCATGGTCATTCTACCAAAGCTTAGCTTTAAGTCTGCCTTATCTGAGACTTTCTTATTGAATCCATTGGACCCGCCTATAATCAAGGTGATCTTGGAGTAACCATCGACGCCTGCGTTTTTAATCACGTCTGCGAATTCTTCGCTCGTTAAGAGCTTTCCAGCTATTTCCAAAGTGATGACGAAGCTCTCTTCATCAAGCTTCGTAAGTATTTCTTCTGACTCTTCATCTATAATCTTTTCGAGCTCGGCGTCTGAGAGCTTATCGGGCTTGTCTCTATCTTTGAGTTCTATAATATTAAGCGAGGCAAAGCGCGAGATGCGTTTCTTGTACTCGTCTATGGCCTCGTTTAAATACTTTTCCTTGATTTTACCAAGTACTATAAGATCAATCTTTAGCATCTAATCCACCTCGTATACAAGTGTTCTTTTTAGTCTGTGTGTGACTCTTAGCCTAAAGTCTTCAGCTCTTCGTCCTGACTGAATGAGTTCTTTATAAACTGTCATGTAAGCGAGTTTCTCTGTGTTGTTCTCGTGCGATAGGTGCGCTAGGAAAACTAATTCGTTTTTGTCCTTTAATGTGTTTTTAATCAGGTCTGCGGCCTGCATATTAGAAAGGTGGCCTTCTTCTGAACGCACTCTTCTCTTTAGGTAGTAGCTATATGGGCCCTTCTCAAGCATCTCCTCATCGTGATTGCTCTCGATGTAGTAGATGTCGGAGTCCTTAATCTCATCCGCTATATCACTATCCACAAGGCCAGTATCTGTCAAGATGCTGAGCTTTTTATTCCCCGCGTATATGGCAAGGCCAACCGGGTCGTAGGCATCGTGATAAACCTTAAACGGCTTTATCACTAGATCCTTCACTTCAAAAGCGCCGTCAAATATATGAACGTGACTCTCCTTAACTGAGCCGATGCGCGGCAGCGACGCAAGATAGGTCTTTTCATTGGCATATAGTTTTGCGCCGTACTTCCTCGAGAGTATTCCTGCGCCTTGAACGTGGTCTCTATGCTCATGCGTTAATATAACTGCGTCCAGGTCCTTAATGTCTGTACCTATCTCCTTGAGTGCATTTTCTGTTGTTACACCATTGAGCCCCGCATCTATCAAGACTTTGGTGTCTTTGTACTCGATGTAGTTTGCGTTTCCGCAGCTACCAGAGCTCAATGAGCAAAATTTTAATATGTCTTTCATATATTTCCCTTCGTTATAATATCATCTTGTATCCGTCTGAGAAAGTGATTCTCCAGTGCGGTTTGGCTCTAAGCCTTGTAATCTTAAGTTCCTCTGCTTGGTCCATGGTCACTTGGTCGAGGTAGTAGCAAAGCTCGACTCTGTCTATGGTCTTGCCCTTTACTTCGGGCTTATCGATTATCGAAAGTATCTTGTCCTTCACATCATTCAAGGCAAAGACTTCGTCCTCCGTGTTGATGTATTCAAGGCACATCGCGTCGACTCTCCTCACGCCTCTTTTGTCAATGGTGAAGTTTATAAAGCTATTTTCCAGGTAGATGTCGTCGTGCTTAACCGCGTAATGCACTTGGTAGCTCCCTTCGTCCATGTAGGCGCCGTCAAAGACCATGCCTCTGATTAAAATTTCCTTCTCTTTCAAAAATTCGTTCGCTAGCTCTATCGCCTTGTCCATGTCGATGTCAGGATACTTCACTTCTTCAGACGCGTCCACGTAGCTAAATAGCGTTCCTTGCGATAGTGAGACGCTTTTATCGTCCTTAGTAAGTATCTTTAGATCGTATCTGTCATCGATTTCTCCCTCACCATTAAAAAAGTTCATGTTAATCTTCTCAAGATCGAAGTCGTAGTACTTAAGTATATAGCCCTTGTACTCGCCACCTGTCTTAAGCTCTTTTTCGTCTATATCTATATCTTGCGCTTTAAGTATCTCAATCGCATCATTTTTGCTTATGGATAGGATGCCATCGTCCTTAGTTTTTTTCATATACATAGTTAATAGAACGACGTCTATAATCAAAAAGCATACTAGGAGTATGGATTTAGCTTTGTTCCAGTTCATAATCTCTCTCCTTTATCAGCTCAAATGTCTTCGCGTCGAAGATGAAGTAGCCCTTCTTCGTGTCAATACGTATCTTTGGCGCAACGGACTCCGCTTCGTCCTTCTTCACTAGATAGACGATACTGATCTTGTCAATGGACTTAAGCGGATTCTCCTCAGCGTTGTCACGAAGTAAAACTGCGTTCTTCTCAATCAGTTCGAGTATGTTCTTCGTGTAAAAAGCTTCTTGGGAGTCCTTATTGAAGCTGGCCTTATTAACCGAAGCAAAGCGCACTTCGTCCATGAAGACGTCGACGTATGCGTAATGATCTGCGTCCTTCTCGTAGCTTAGCTTTATCCCATCTAGGTAGTAGTCGAAGCTTATCCTGTATCCAACGCTCTCTTCTCTTGTAATCTCTTCTATCTTGGAGACTTTTAGAGGCTTTTCTTCCTTGATGCCCTCTTGCAGAAAGCCTATAGCCGTCTCTATCGACTTAAGCAAATTTCTTTCCTTGTAATTTTTCTTCAGTGGGTCAAAGTACTCGATCGAGCCGTCGTACTTAAGCTTGATAACTTCTGAATCGTAGCTATATATCTTTGAGAAGTCTTTTTCATCAAGCTCCTTTAAATACTTTAGCTCCTTATCGAAAAACCTTTGCGCAAAACTCCTCGCATTCTCCCTGTCAAGTATGTCGAAATCGTGTGCAACTGTGTATTTATCGAAGATATAGCTCGCGTACTCGTCTTGATACGGTATGTATAAGGGGCTCTTCTCCCCAAGTATGCTCGATGCGTTATAGTAGTACGCTAAATTCGGCTTTAGCTCAAGATTATTTACTATGGAATTTGGTATTGAAAGAGATGTATTAAGCTCAGTAACTTTGTATACAGAAGTATCCGTCTTAAACATAGCCTCGCCACTATATAGAAGGATGGCAATCTCCTTAATATTTTTATCGTCATCTATAAAATTATTTTTCTCCATAATATTAAAAGTTCTCGCGATTAATCTTAGAGGGAAATTGTCAATGAAAGTAAAGACAACTGATCTAGTGCTCTCTATAGCATTTTCGTACTCCTCTTCGCCAATAAGGCTCACTCTGTAATCATTTTTCGTAAAGACATCAGAAAAAAACCCTTTGAAACTTTGGAAGAGTCCTTGCTCCCCAGGGTTGTCTAAAACAGTGTGCTTGTCCTTTGAAAAGTTGACGATGGCAGTCTCGGCGCTAATGTAGTCCTTTAGCTCCACCTTCTCTTTCTCCTTTGCCTCGATACCGACTCTGCTCTCACTAGAAAAGTCCAGCCATAGCTTTGAACTTAAGAATATGGCAAAAATAATCAAGAAAAAAAGAAGGGCTGTCTTGATTCTTTCTCTCAATCTAGCTCCTCCTATCTCAAATTTTTTATTAGATCAATAGTTTTCATAAGTGTAATGCTTTCTGATAACTTATCTGTGTCAGTTAAGTATATGTAGAAAACCTTCTCCGACTTCGCTGTGCTTATGACTATCTTGTTAAGCCCATTCATAAGGCTAAGCTTTTTGGAGAATATACCTAAAGATCCAACACTTATACTTGTATTTGATAGCTCTTCATATCCATCGTCCTTAATCACTTCTTCCTCAAAGTGCTTCTTAAAGTCATCAAGCTTAGGATACTTGTCCTTGTAGCTTTCAAAGTCCTTAAAGCTAATGTCCTTTAGGTAGTGTTTTATCTCAACATTCGCATTCTTCGGTGCACTGCCATTGATAAATAAAGTTTCGTCAATGGTAGAGTATATATCTTGATCAGGTTTTGTAACCTTAAATACATATGCATCTTTCGCAAAAGAAGATGATCCAATTGTGAATATGAAAAGGCATAAAATAAAGATTAAGACTTTCTTTTTCATACCTTCCCTCCTTATCTACATCTATTATAACATAGATGGGAGGGCTTTTATATTACAGTTGTATTAAATTGTTATTACGAATTTATTTCTTTATATTCATCGATTAAGAAGGTAAATGTCGTGCCTATACCAAACTTCGAAGTGAAGACTATGTCTGCTTTGTAGGCATTCGCCATCTCCTTAGCGATGGAAAGGCCAAGACCCGTTCCGCCCATCTTTCTCGAGCGGCCCTTTTCGACTCTGTAGAACCTCTCAAAGATTCTCTTTTGGTCCTTCTCTGGTATGCCTATACCATTGTCAATAACATCGATGTGGATCTTGCCTAAAACTGAATATAGTTTTACCTCGATGGTACCTTCTTCATTCGTATACTTAATCGCATTCGATATAAGATTTGTGATGATCTGTTCAAAAGAGTCAGGATCGATCAGCGCCTTAAGCGGCTCGTTAGCAATAGAGTAGATAAGCTTTTGCTTCTTTTCATCCGCTAGTATCTTTAATTTATCGATGGCGTCCTTAACCTTATCATTAAGCACAGTGACCTTGACGTCCTCCCCGCCCTTGTAGTCGATATTCGATAGAAGAAGTAGGTCCAGAACAAGTCTGTTCATCCTGTCCGCTTCCTTCTCGATAACGCCAAGGAACTTGTTTTGCATCTCCTCTGGCACGCCGCCCTCAAGCAGCGTCTCCGAGTAAGACCTTATGGCCGTGATAGGCGTCTTTAACTCGTGCGAAACATTGGCAACGAACTCCTTACGCATATTGTCAAGCCTGTGCTCCTTAGTTATGTCTTGGAACATGATGATGATGCCACCAAGACTATAGTCCTCGTTTTCGAATGGCGCATAAGTCATCTTGTAGACACCGCCCTTAAGCTCAATCTCCTCTTCGCCTTCAAGGGTAAATGGATTATCGAAATTAATCGATGAAAGCCCAATCTTGTCAAGGTTAAAGTACCTTTGCGTGTCTCTCTTTATGTCAATATCAATAAGTTTTTGCGCAACAGAATTCGCGTGAATAAGCTCACCCTCGCTGTTTAAGGCGATGATGGCCTCAGTCATATTTGTAAATATGGTCTCGAGCTTCTTTTGTTCAAGGTCTTTCTCGCTAATGGTCTTGTTCAGCTCATTTGTAAGCGTGTTAAACATAGACGCCAGCTTACCAATCTCGTCTTTGCTCCTTACCTCAACCTTTTGAGTGAAATCACCCTCAGCAAGTCTCTTGGCCTTCGCTGTCAAGCTACTGATAGGTGAAACTATTGACGAAGCGAGTAAGTAAGCGATAAGTATAGTAACGAAGATCGCCGCCAAACTGATCATAGTAAGCAGCTGTCTCGCCTTCTTTACAGTCGCCTCAACCATCCTTGTAGAGCTGATTACGTAGACAACGCCCTTGACCTTGCCCTTCTCCGATACGACAGGGTAGCTTAGATGCACTTCGGCGTCTATTCCTTCGCCGATAATCTTTTCGCTTAAGTTGCCCTTTAGAGCCTCAAGTAGCATCGCTTGATTGATTGTGTCAACATCATAAGCGTTTTTGCCCACTATTAGCCTAGTGCCTTCGTCGTTACCCGCAATAACCGACGGATAGCTGTCATTGCTTATAACATAGACAAGTTCGTCCGCGTTAAACCTATTCTCATCGATAACAGTCTGTATGTGAGTGACAGCGTCTTCGTCCGACCAGTTCTCCTTCGTAAAGTATCTTGAGGTCGAGGTCATGGTCTCAACCTGCTTTTTGATATCGTCTTTTAGGCCCTTCATTAGCTCGGTTTCAAGCCCTGTAACAATGAAGGCAGCAACGCTCACTAGGACAAATAGTACTAGCGACGCGTAGATGATGACAAACCTAAACTTTATCGAATTAAACTTCATTTGAGATGTAATAACCCATGTTTCTTCTTGTCTTGATGTATTTGTAGTCGTCTGTTAATTTCTCGTCAACTTTTTCGCGCACACGTCTGATAGTTACGTCGACAGTCCTTACGTCGCCGATGTAGTCGTAGCCCCAAACGTCCTTAAGTAGATCCGCCCTTGAGAATACTTCGTTAGGGTGCTGCATCAAATACTTTAGCACTTCAAACTCACGAAGAGTTAGCTCAACCGGTTTTTCCTTCTTAAATACTTGTAATAGAGTCATATCCATCCTTATATCGCCTATGGTAATAGAGTTTTCAGTCGATTTACTCTTAGGCGCGCGTCTAAGATTTGCCTCAACCCTTGCAATTAACTCTCTTATGCCAAATGGCTTAGTGATGTAGTCGTCAGCGCCAAGCTCTAGACCCTTGACTTTATCCGCTTCCTCTTCCTTCGCAGTCAGCATAAGTATAGGGAACTTATACTTTTGTCTAAGTAGCTCAAGTGTCTTAAAGCCGTCCATCTCAGGCATCATAACGTCAAGTAGCATTAGGTCCGGCTCGTATTCATTCACCGCAAGCAGCGCTTCTTTGCCGTCGTGAACCGCCTTTGTCTCAAAACCTTCCTTTTGTAAATTGAACTCGATGATATCAGTTATCGTCGTTTCGTCGTCAACAATTAGTATATAACCCATAACTCCTACTCCTTATTTTTATATATTACTATCCTTTTCTACGATTATGGCCTTGCCACTATCGCCATTTTTCTCATCTTGAGTATTTTTGTCTTCTGTAGTAGAATCGCTATCTTTAGTAGCCTCACTATCTTTAACAGAATCACTTTCTAAAGCATTTTCACTATCAATAGTAAAATCACTTTCAATAGTAGATTCACTTTCTATACTAGATTCACTTTCTATACTAGATTCACTTTCTTTAGCAAAATCACTTTCTTTAGTAGATTCACTATCTATAGTATTTTCGCTTACTTCGCCATTTGCACCATTATCACCATTTTCACCACTATTAGCATTGTCATCTTCATTAAAGATCTTCATAAACTCTTCTCCGCTGATAGTTTCTTTCTCGATAAGGTATTTTGAAATCTTATCAAGTTTAGTCCTATTCTCACGAAGTATGCGTTTTGCTTCTTCATAAGCCTCTGCAATAAGGTTTTTGACGATATCATCGACCTTGGCAAAGGTGTCTTGGCTCGCTGTAAGCTCGCCTGCGCCGCCTAGGTAGCGGTTTCCCTCGCTCATTAGGCTCATCATAGGGAAGTCGTCGCTCATGCCGTAGCGCATAACCATGTTTCTTGCGATGTTTGTAATTTGCTCTATATCATTACTTGCGCCCGTTGTAATCACGCCGAAGACTATATCCTCAGCGGCTCTACCGCCTGATGCAGTAATCATCATGTTGAAGAGCTCTTCCTTGTCCATAAGGAACTTTTCTTCTGTATCGGACTGTAGTGTGTAGCCAAGTGCGCCCGATGTCCTTGGTATGATGGTGATCTTCTCAACTGGAGCGCTCTTCTTTTGAACAGCTGCGACTATCGCGTGACCAACTTCGTGGTAGCTGATCATTTCACGCTCTTTCTTTGAGATAATCATAGTTTTTCTTTGATAGCCAACTATAACTACTTCAACTGACTCTTGTAAATCCTCTTGTATTACATAATCTCTTTTGTTTCTAACCGCTCTAAGTGCCGCTTCGTTCACAATATTTGCAAGGTCTGCGCCTGATGCGCCTGCTGTAAGTAGACCTATCTTTTTAAAGTCTACATCGTCTGACATCTTGATGTTTCTTGAGTGTACCTTTAATACGGCTATTCTACCATTAAGATCAGGTAATTCAACTGGTATACGCCTATCGAAACGACCTGGACGCAATAAAGCTGGGTCCAGTACTTCTGGTCTATTTGTTGCCGCAAGTACCACTATACCTTTTTTGGAGTCGAAGCCGTCCATCTCTGTAAGCAATTGGTTTAGAGCTTGCTCTCTCTCGTCGTTTGAGGAGAAAGACCCTTCACGTGACTTACCTATGGCGTCGATCTCGTCTATAAATATGATGCATGGCGCCTTCTCTTGTGCTTCTTTGAATAATTCTCTAACTCTCTTAGCTGCAAGTCCAACGAACATCTCTACGAAGGATGAACCCGATATAGAGATGAATGGCACGTCTGCTTCGCCCGCAACTGCTTGTGCTAGAAGCGTTTTACCTGTGCCCGGAGGTCCTACGAGTAAGGCTCCTTTAGGAAGGTTGGCGCCTATCTTGGCGTACCTTTCTGGATAGTGAAGGAAGTCGACTATCTCTAGAAGCATCTCCTTCGCTTCTTCTTGGCCCGCAACGTCTTCAAATGTCTTCTTTTGCTTGCCCTTTACATAAATTTTGGCGCCCGATTTGCCGAAGCCAAATTTATCAAGGCCGCCGCCCATATCCTTGAATAAAATTCTGGATAGAACGAGACCCATAATCAAAAATGTCGCTATCGGTAGTAGGAAACCCAAGATTTTTACTAAGATCGACGGCTCTTCGATAATCTCGCTACCGAAGTGAACGCCCTTTGCCTCAAGCTTTTCTGTAAGGCCGTCGTAGTCCCACTCGCCTGTGATGAAGACCCTAAGCTCTTCGTCTTCACCCTTGTTTATGGCCTTGCCACTTTTATCTAATTTTGCTTTTTCAAATTTTAATTTCTTGCTATTGTCTTTATCGCGAACGGCCACGTAATCAGGCTTAAGCTGAAATACAATGTTGCCGCCCATCTTTTGTACCTTGTCAACAACGCCCTCGTCAATCGCTTCCAAAAAGGCATCGTAAGTGACCTTCTCAACATTCGGCTTCATGAAGTCCTTCATGAAAAAAACGTTGAAGAAGTAGGCAATGATTAGTATAACTATATAGTAATAGACGAGAGACTTCTTAGGTCCCTTCTTGTCTTTATTGTTCTTATCCATGTTCTCACTCCTTTATTAAGTATATATACCCATTCGGCCATATACTTAGCTATTTTAATTTTAACACAAAAATCTATTTTTTTCAATAAAGCAAGGCACAAAAAAAGAACTGCTCTCACAGTCCTTTTTCGTTTAGATATATTCTATATTAATAGTCTTTATACTATATTAATAGTTAGCGATTACATATGCACTTGCGTTTGGATTGAAAGTGAATTGCACGTAGCTCCTCTTAACTAGGTCGGCCTTTGTCTTGATAGGCTTGTTAAAGACGTTAATGTATCTCACCTTGTCAAGCACTTTGACGGACGCTTCGTTTGAGCCGGCAACTACGTAGACGTTTTTACCCATGTCGGCAAGCTCTTTAAGCTTCGCATGAAGTAATTCTGCTTCCTTCTTGTCGGTGAAGCCGCCCTTGCCAAAGACAGGACTAGTCATAGTCACAACAACGTTCTTTTGCGTGATGTTCTTAAGGCTGCCTGTGATGTAGGACCACTCTTTTGCGTCGGAAAGCCTTAGTGATCTCTTCGAAGTATTTAGGTTTAGTATAAAGGCGTTTGTCGTAGCACTTGTCGAGAAGACGTTTCCATTCTTAAGAAGGTTCTTCGAAACTGCTTTCTTCAAGGCGCTGTCGTAGCTATTAAGCGTAATGCCTGTGTCAACTTTATTCATCTTATTGATTATGGCAGTCTTGGCGCCAGCAAAGTTTTTGTCTTGATTAGCGTCGTAGCCACTAACCACTAGGTATTCGCCGCCACGAGCCTTTGCTAAGAAGCCTTTTTGACTATCTGCCAAGACGGATGAATTGTCTATGGCGTTTTCAAATTTATGTTCATATAGTAAATCGATTGCGTCTACCAAGATCTTTGACTTGACCATGGCAGAATTATTGGAGCTGCCAATGTAGATGTTTAGTAGGGTATATGGATACGCCTCGTTGTCAGGAATTTCTGCTTCAAGATATCTGTAGTCACTAAAGTTAATTTTTTCAGTGAAAGTGATTTGCTCAGCAAAACCTTCGCTGTCTTTGATAGTCGCCTTAAGCATAGCGCCTTTCGCGTCGCCCTTGACCCAGATGCCAAGCCTCTTTGGCTTACCTTCTAAAACTGGTGCCTTCTTGAAGCTTATATACGCAGCTCTCGAGTCATCTAGCTTAGAAAAGTCGTAGTTAAGCTCAACTGCGCCCTTGCCTTGCTTTGCGTCCTTTGAAATTTTTAGGCTAGCTGCCACCTTGTCAGCTGGGAAGCTCGATGCCTTAATATTATCAAGGCTTTCAAAGTCAAGTAGCGGCTTTGTATTGAAGCCAATAGTGACCGGGATGTTCTTATAAGTATTTTTATAGCCCATAGTGATGTAGCCGTAGCCAATATTATTTGATGCAGTGAAAACATTTCCGCTCATCGCACCAACTTTACCCCAGATGGAGAAATTAATGCTCGAAGTCGGTATCTTCGCGCTGCGGCCTTGATTATCTAGACCGATGATGTCTTTGATAGTGTATTTATCGCCAGGTTTTGCGTTTATACTCTCAATCGAGCTTCTTAGCTCAACCGGCTCTGAGTATACTTCTATGTTTTTCGTGTCGCTCGCACCTTGGTAAGATACAGTCACTTGCGAAACGCCTTGAGCAGTGCCAATAAAACTGCCTCCTGCACAAGATGCGCCATTCGTAGCGCTTGCGCTTACTGCATTTGCGTCTACTCTGACCGGATTGTTGCTTGCGTCGTAAGCTTTAACACTGTAGCCTACTGGTACACCAGGGAAAGCCTTGTCAGTATCAAGCTCAAGCTCAATTCTTGCTGCAGCGCCTGGATTGTCATTCGAGAAAACGCCAACGCCCGATACAACAGCTCTTGGAGTGCCGCCCGATGGCTTGTTGATGATCTCAGCAGAATCCATCGCCTTAGTCTTTTTGACCATGGTAGTCGATCCGCCGCCATCAAGGTTCATCGCATTGTAGCAGCCGAAGCTCTTAAAGAGTTCGCCGAATTCCTTTTGAGTAAGACCCGCATAGCCATTCCTTCCGTCAACAGTGATGATGACTATCTTTGAGCCGTCTTGAGTGACGCCGATACCAGTCCTTGGGTGTCTTCCTTTATTAACAATATTAGTTTGCATAGCTACGCCATCTTTTAAAATGATCGAGCCGCCGCCCATAGCGAATTTTAGACCATTGTGGTCAACATTCGAAGTGACTTGCAGCTCAAGCGGAGTGCCAAGCGTTAGACTTGCTAGAGGCGAGTCATTTTGGCTAAGTACGTAGCCATTATCAGGGATATCAAAAGGCTCGCCGTTCGTTCTAATGTCAGCAACAACGCCATTAACCACAAGGATTTCAGTCATGTTCGCAGACTTCGCGCCGAAACTCTTCTTGCCCCAGTCCCTTGTTAGTAGAGATAAGTATTTGTAGCCGCCATAAGCCTTGTTGTAGCCGCTGACGTGGTATTTTGCGCCAGTAAGTTTATTTAAGATGTCAACAGATTGAGTGATGTAGCCCACATGTGAGTCGCCAGCACTGCTTTGGTAGAAGACAGGCAGATTGTTCTTGCCCTCTTGAGCCGAGCTGATAAGTTTGCCGTCATTCACAATCACGCCAAGCGTCGATGGATGCGGTTGGTAGTTGAAGTAGTCGCCGTTAACACCAGCAACAGCGCCACTTACAGAGACCATGTCCTTAACATTCGACCTGTGAGATACACCTTCAGTGTTAAACATCGCCTTGATCTCGTTCATGCCGCTAGTCGCGTCAATCGTCAAGACATTTAAGTTTTGCCAGCCCTCAGAGGTAAACCTCTCGATGTTCGCGCGATGCACGCCGCTCGCCAAATACTCTTCCTTTCTTTCTTCGTTAATTATATAAGCTAAAGAACTTTGACTTAAAATCGAAAATGCAAGTGTTGCGCTCAAAGCGATACTTGCTATACGTTTAAATTTCATTTTATCCTTCCTTTCTATCATACGTCTCCATTATATAACAAAAACCATTAACTTTGTTAATATTAATGCAATTGTAACTATTTTGAAATATTGAGAATGGTTTTGTCAGACGCCTATTAAGATAAAATAAAAATATTGTAAATTCGTGAGATAATAGAAGAAAAACTATAATAATAGTAGTTTTAATGAGAAAATAAGATTTATCTTCACTTGCAAGAATGTATAGAGAACGGTATAATAGGTGAGTAATATTTCGGCGGGGTGTAGCGCAGTTTGGTAGCGCACGTGGTTTGGGACCATGGGGCCGGGAGTTCGAACCTTCTCACCCCGACCATACAAAAAGAGCTTATCATTTAGATAAGCTCTCAGAGTGAAGACAAACCCAGGAATTTTTTCCTGGGTTTGCTTATTTTTATTAAATTTAGTAAAAAATCAAATTTTTTATGTATTTTTGTAAATAAACAAGTAAATACCCCCTTATTTGGTTCCATCCTATACATCATTAATGCTAGTTTTTTCATATTTAAGCATGCAAAAGTAAGCGCAGCTTTCATATCCATCTTAGCTTTGCCTTTCATGTTTGTATATCTAAAGCTATGATATTCTTTTGCGCTTCCAAACTGTCTTTCTATTGTTTCTTTTCTTCTTGCGTATTCTTTCTTGCCTTGATTTGTATATCTATATTCTTCTGTTATGTCAAGGTAGTCTTGCCATATATGTCTTGTTATTACTTTTTGTTTGTTTTTACTATGTGTGCACCTACCTATGTTAGGACAGTTCTTGCAGTCGTTTATATCACTTTTATACTGTCTGTATCCTTCTCTATCTGTAGTTTTGTAATTTAAAAGTTTTCCTTGTGGACATATGTAGCAGTCATAGTATTCGTCGTATATGTAGTCTCTTTTGTAGTATGGATTTTCTATTTGTAAGTTTCTCTTTTGTCTTGTATATGGAAATACTGGGAGTATTTTATCGTCTATCAATGTTTTTGCTATGGCTGGTATTTTGTAACCTGCATCCATAACTATCTTTTGGGGGTTCATCTTTTTTAGTTTTTCTTCATAGAATGGTAAAAATGTTGTGCTGTCATGTAAATTTCCTGGAAATGATTTGTATGCTAGTATCCAGCCGTTTTTATCGCATGATGTTTCTACGCAATAGGCGAATACTTATTTATGTTCTCCTTTGTGAAAGAGGCCGCTTTCTGGATCTGTTGTTGACTGAACTATCGTTTGCGTTTCTTTATCTTCTTTCTCTTTTAAGGGCTTTTTTCCGTTTTCTTCTCTTTCTTGTGCTATTTCTTTGTCTAGCTGCGCTTGATATCTTCTTGCTTTTTTCTCTATTGTTACTTTTTTGTTTTTATGTCTGTTTGCATGTGCTTTAACATGTGTTGAGTCTACGAATTGAATCTTCTCGTCTACAAAGCCTTGTTCTAGTGCTTGGTTTAGTATGTTTTGAAAGATGTTTTCAAATATGTCTGTATCTTTGAATCTTCTTCTATAGTTTTGGCTGAATGTTGTAAAGTGTGGAATCTTGTCGTAGAAGTCATATCCTAAAAACCATCTGTATGCAATGTTTACTTCTATCTCTTTTATTGTTTGCCTTATGCTTCTTATGTTGAATAGGTATTGTATGAATATTATCTTCATAAGTGCTACTGGATCTATGCTTGGTCTTCCGTTATCTAATGAGTATTTATCTTCTACTAAATCATAGATAAAGTCAAAGTCTATATACTTATTGATCTTTCTTAGTATGTGTTCTTGTGGAACTAATTCTTCAACTGAAATTATTTGTGCTTGATCTGTTTTTGATTTACTATTTTTATGTAACATTTTATCACCTTCTATATCTTATATATACCCAATAGATGTGTATTTTAAGAGGTTTTCAAGTAAAAAAGTAGGCGTATTTTTATAAAAATACGCCTACTTTGTCAACAGTCTGAGAGCTTATCATTTAGATAAGCTCTTTTTTCTTTCGCATTCGATTTGCGCCTAAGGCTCGCGCGCTCACTCCCTCCTTGCGGAGTACCTTTAGTACACCTCAGTCGGTCGTTCGTTATGCTTCGCCTTATCCATCAAATCGCTCTGCGAAATACACGAAGTATTAATTACATCTAATTCAAAATAGATAAATTGATTGTACATCGAAAATTGTTTTCGTCGCTTGCTGGTCTACATAAATTGTTAATTACTAAGCTTACTCACCTGTGGTCTCATATTCGTTCGCTACGCTCAACTAGATGAGCCCACGGGCGGTTCGTTGCGCAAAGAAATTAATTCAATTTATTCCGAATGCTGCGCTCGTAAAAATCAATTTTCTCTTTATTGAGTTCCAGATAACTATTAAGAGTAAAGGCACATTTGCAAATATTGCCATATCAAACATCTTTCTTAATTAGATCAAATTAAATATTATCTATCGCATCCATATACATATACGCGGGAGTTCGCAGAGTAAATGATGAGCCAGTACAAAGTCGCCCAAATACTTAGTTCGCAGAGAAGTTGAGATGATTTTGCGTTGTACAGAATTTTTTTGGAGAGGCCGTAAGTTTAATCAAATCGACGTTCACTACGTTCCGTCTCTTTGTAAACTCTTGCATAAATCATACATAGCCAATCGAACTTCGTTTCACTCGTTCTCTTAGTGTATGAAATTAACGTGTGCAAATGCGCACTCCGCAGCGACAAAAAATTCGAAACTAGCAAAAGGGCTCAACTTAATGCGAAATAAGTCGAGCATTGCTGAGGAGCGAACAAGCGCAAGGCGCAAATTGAATGCGAAATCCAAAGTGAAAGGGTCAGTTTTATAAACTGACCCTTGTTTGCTATGTAAGTGCACCCGACTCCGTGCGCCCCCTCCAAGTGTTACCACAACAGACAGCTCCCGAACGGCACCCTCGCGGCACACACAAATACATACTTATCGCTGCTTCCGCCAGGACCTGACGAGGTTCGTAAGATTTATGTTGCGCAAGAACCCTTCGTTCAACACCTCTTATTGTGGGCAAGCCCCACAGAAGACGCCCTCGGTCGGGAATTCATTCCAAATATAGCGGATTTATGGTTACAGGATGCCGCTACCTTCCCAACTAGCACGTGGCGGAGAGAAGGGGATTCGAACCCCTGATACGCTTAATCACGTATACCCGCTTTCCAGGCGAGCGCCTTCAACCAACTCAACCATCTCTCCACGCCGATTGTTTTACAAAGTTTTTAACTTGACTTAACCATTATAGTATAAATAGCTAATCTTGTCAAGATATATTATTTAAGCAAAAAAGATCCGCCCAAATCAATGAGCGGACCCCTTAGGACTTTATAAATTATTTGCTTATAACTCTTCTTGTTAATTTAACTTGCTTCATAACTGGATCCCAGATGATGTCAGAACCATCTATTAGACCAAGTGCTCTTGCAATGTTAGCGATTGGAAGCATTGTTCTACTGTTTTTGATTTCAGGCTTAACATCACTTGTGTAAGTTACGCCATTAACAATCATCTTGTTAGACTTTATAGGTATTTCAACTTTTTGAGTTAAATCCCAGATAATAACAGTCTTAGTTTGTGGAACCCAAGATACTTGTAGACCAAGAGCTTCAGCAACATATCTTAGTGGAAGCATTACTCTGCCGTTTTTAACATATGCAGCAACATCCATTTGATGAGTAGTTGTAACGTTCTTGTTCACCTTAGTAAACACCTTAGAACCAACGTTTATAGTTGCGCTTGCATCGTAAACTTGTGGAGTTTTTTCTTCAGCTGGCTTCTTTTCTTCTTCAGCCTTTTCTTCTTTTTCTTTGTCCTTCTTGTCTCTATGATATCTATAATAATAGTAGTCATCATAGTAATATCCATAGTATGACCAGTCAGTAAATTCTACATAAACTGTAACGTTACTTGCTGGCATTTCAAATGTATCAGTTGTAGTGTAGTTATAGTATCTGTAGTCATATTTGTCATAGTATCTGTAGTCTCTGTAGTGACTGTAGTGTTTATCATATAGGTAGTCTTCATAGCTACTATATCTTCTGTAGTAGTTATCTACATAGTCATCATAGTATCTATAATAATCGTCATAGTATCTATCGTAATATTTGTTATAGTATTTATAGTCATAGTCACCCCAGTATCTGTAACCGTTATTCCAGAAGCTGTAGTGTCTATCTTTTAGATAAGCATCATAGCTAGAGTAATCATAGTAATAATTGTTTTCATAGTCACTGTAGTATCTGTAATAGTCTCCATAGTAGCCATCGTTATATCTACCGTTGTATCCATAGTAATAGTAGTCGTTATAAGCATAGTTCTTAATACTATGTTTAATGTTATTATCATCTATATAGTAAACATTTTTAACTGCATATCCATAGTTTGGTGTAGCTGTTACTGTGATAGTTTCACCTGCTTTAGCTGTATTTTTATCTACTGTAAATGATCCATGATTTGTGTATGCTTTAGATATTGTATAATATTTTGTTTCTGGCTTTTGTTCAGCTTTCTTTTCAAATTCTGATGTAACCTTTACTACAGAAGCTGGCATTTTAAATTTGTTATCTTTAACTTCAACTTCTTTGTCTCCAGCCATAACCTTAAGTTCTTTAAGTTTATAATCTTTTTCTGGAGTGATAGTTAATGTAACTTCTACATCCTTTTTAGCTTTTTTCATGTCTGCTGTAACAGTACCATTTTCAGATGGTACTATAGTTATGTCATATTCAGTGTTTGCAGCTTCGTCTTCTTTTTCTTTATCTTGTTTTTGTGCTGCTTCTAGAGCTGTTTGTACAGCATCTGCTGTTGTAGCTGCATTTATTTTAGCCTTTGCTGCATCTTTTTCTTCTTTTGATAAATGTGTTAACTCATCAACTTTAGTCACAGCTTCTTCTTTAGCTTTTTTAAGTTCATTAGCTTTTTTAGCTTCGTCGTCTTTTGCTTTTGCTTCAGCTACCGCTTCATTTATAGCTTCTTTAGTTTTAGCCTCTTCGATAGCTTTTATTGCAGCTGCTTTGTCTTCTTTAGATATGTTTTCTAAAGCATTAACAGTTGCCTTAGCAGCTGTCTTGTCTTCGTCTGTTGCAGGTGTGCCTTCTCCATCACCTGGTTCTTCTGTTTCTACTGGTGGATTTTGTTCTCCTTCCCCTTCAGCAAATACATTCATTGGCATAACTGCTACTAGCATAACGAATACCATTAGCATAGCCAAAATATTTTTAAACTTTTTCATACTACTACCTCCTTAGTGTAGAATAATTTTGAAAGTCCTAAATAATTCTTTCTTATCTATATTATACTTCTTAATTAAACCATTTGCAATAGCTAAAGTAAATATTTAACCAAAATGTAATATAATATTATACTATACTAAAGGCTTTGAATATAAATTTTATAAATGAAGAAATATTTCCCTCAGTGGCAAGGCCATCACCATAAAGATAAAGATAATACAAAACGATTGCCATAAATATGAATAAGTGGTATAATACTCTTTGGGTGATAATATGGATTTAAAAAGCACTATAAGGGTGATTGAAGGCTTCCCGAAGGAAGGGATTTCTTTTAAGGACATAACTACGCTTCTTAAGGACAAGGATGCTTTCAAGTACGCTGTAGATGAATTAGAAAAGAATATCGAGGGCCTTGGCGCTGAATACATCGTTGGACCTGAGGCGAGGGGCTTCATGCTTGGCTGCGCGCTTAGCTACAAGATGGGTCTTGGCTTTATTCCTGTTAGAAAGAAGGGCAAGCTGCCTGCTGAGACTGTGTCGTACTCTTATGAAAAGGAATATGGCACTGATACTATCGAGATTCACAAGGACGCGATCAAGCCGGGCACTAAGGTTGTTGTTATTGATGACCTGCTTGCGACTGGAGGAACTGTTGAAGCTGTTAAGGATCTTCTTGTGAAGATGGGTGCGGAAATTGTTGCTTTTGAGTTTTTGATTGAACTAACTGACCTTAAGGGCCGTGACAAGCTTGATGGCTACAAGGTTGACTCACTAATCACTTATAATGTATAGTATAGAGAAAAAAGAGATTGAGCGCTTCATCATCAAGAGCTACAGAAAGGAGCTTTGGAAGAAATTTCTTAAGGCGATAAATGATTTCAATCTGATTGAGGAGGGTGACAAGGTCTTGGTCGCTATCAGTGGCGGCAAGGACTCGATCCTTCTTGCGAAGATGTTTGAAGAGCTGAAGAAGCACTCGATTTTTAAATTTGATGTCTGCTACGTGAGCATGGACCCGGGCTTTACTAAGGAAAATAGGGAAAAGCTTGAAGAGCTATGCAAATTTTTAGGGATAGACATACAAATATTTGAGACGGACATATTTCAAGTGGCTGAGAAGCTTGCGGGTGACTACCCGTGCTACATGTGTGCTCGTATGCGCCGCGGCGCCCTTTATGGCAAGGCGAAGGAGCTTGGCTGCAACAAGGTCGCTTTGGGTCATCACATGAATGATGTGGTTGAGACGACGCTTATGAACATGCTCTACGCCGGCACTTTCAAGACGATGCGCCCGATACTTGATAGCCAAAACTTTGAAGGGCTCAAGCTGATTAGGCCTATGTACTACATAAGGGAAGATGACATTAAGAGGTGGCTTAAGAGGAGTGATCTTAAGGCTTTGGACTGCGCCTGCTCTGTTACGAAGAAGAGAAGTGGCAATATACGCTACGAGATCAAGGACCTTGTCGCCGAGCTTATGGAGAAGAATAATATGGCGGAGAGAAATATTTTGAATAGTGCGATGAATATAAATCTTGATGCGTGTGTTAAGTGGGAGATAGATGGAAAAAAATTTCTTCTGGGGGAAGAAATTCAAGAATAGCGTTCACATTTAATTAAATAATACACAGAAAAAATGGTCGGATCACTCCGGCCATTTTCCTTTGATAAAGATATTAATATTGATGTTCAAAGGCGTGAACTATATACTTCACTCCGCTGATTATAAAGTACATACCAATTAGGTAAACAACTGTAAATGCTGCGCCTAGAGGGTTGTATATCATCATTATACCAAGTATAATTGAGATGATGTTTATAGCGATATTTAGTCCATAAAGTCCGCCATGAATGTCTTTTAGGTAGCTTCCATAGATAAGGTCATTAATCGAGTCAATTATAAACCAAATTGCAAATGCATATGGCAAAGTCATTACCATAGAATTAATATTTGACACAATTAAAATTCCTAGCAAAATGTCTAAAATGCTTGTCCACATGAATATGTTGATGTTTAGTCCAGTGTACTTTTTGATGTTGTGATGAATCATCAAACCGCCAATGCCTTTGAATATGGCACTGATGCCAAAGTAAATTACAAGCGATTCCAAGCTCGCCAATGGATTTTTAAATGCTATAAAGGCAATAAAAATAAAAAATATTCCTATGATTAGCGAAATCCAATCGACTTTTTTCTTATTTTCTGTCATAATAAGACCTCCTTTGCTCATATAATACCCCCATATAGTAAAAAAAGTATGGTCAATATCATAGAAATGTACCAATTTAAGAAGAATGGTTGGAGTAATCCGACCATTTTTCTTTTGCTTATCTTATTTATTAATTATTATATTTTTATCCAATATCTTAATTCCATTCCTACTCAATTCCTCCAAAGCTACCTGTCTCATCAATCTCTCAATCCTCCATTGCTCACCCGGTATAGTCTTCGCCGCAGCGCTAATCACCACACCATTGCTATTAAAATCAGTGATGCCCCAGACATTAACCCCTTCAATAACGGCGTGGTCCTCATCAACTTTTTTCAGCGCCTTCGTCAAGATGTCGATCGCCATTTGTGCATCTGCGTCATAAGCTATAGGCACTGTAATCAGCGCTCTTTGAACGTTTTTGTTCCTGTTAGTCACGACTCTGATCTCGCCATTAGGAATGACGTGCAGCTCACCCGTATAATCACGGATAGTCGTTGTACGAAGACTAATCTTCTCAACAGTACCAGTCTTGCCCGCTACAGTGATGTCGTCACCAAGCACAAAGCTATCTTCAAGCATCAAAAATATACCGCTGATGATGTCTTCAACAAGGCTCTTCGCTCCAAAGGAAATCGCGATACCCCCTATCCCAGCAGTTGTAATGATCGCCGAAGTATTAACCCCGAATATCCTTAAGGCCGACAAAAACCATGTGAACATGATGATGATTGTCGCGAAGCTCTTCAAAACGCTGAGCACCGTCTTAAGCCTCTTCGCGTCGATGGTTCTGAGCTTGTCGTACTTTTTCTTGGCAAGCCTATTAATGATGAAGCTTATGATCTTCACTATAATCAAGGCGATGACGAAGTATAAAAGCGCGAGCGCGATCTTGCCCAAAGTGTTCAGCGTGCCCGCCTCAGTCAAAAAACGTAATTTTATTTTATCAAACATATGATTCTCCCCTCTCTAACTATCTATTTTATCACAAGACGATGGCTTTATCAAGCAGTATAACTTTGATGATGGTTGTGCCACGAAGACCATATTTATATATAATAAGAAAAAAATTATATTGACAAATCAAGATAAAAAGTATATACTATATATATACATATAAATGGAGGTGTACTTATGATTACTTTACAAAAGTGGGGTAACAGCCAAGGAATAAGACTTCCAAAGTTCTTACTTAATGAGCTTGGATGGAGTGAAGATGAAGAACTGTCTGTAATAAAAGAAGATGATAAGCTTATAATAAAAAAACACAATAAAAGAAAGAACATAGTTGAACTTTTTGATGGATATGATGGAGACTACAGACCCGAAGAAATAGATTGGGGCGAAGCAAAGGGTAAAGAACTATGGTAGAACAAGGCGATATCATAAAACTAAGTTTCAATCCTCAAAAGGGTCATGAACAAGCTGGATGTAGACCAGCTCTAGTTATTAGTAACAATGTTTTTAACAAAAACACAAATTTGGCAATACTATGTCCAATCACTAATACAAATAACAAATTTCCTTTACACGTAGCATTGGACAGAAGGACTCAAACTGCTGGCGTCATTTTATGTGAACACATCAAATCACTAGACCTTAACGCAAGAGAGAATGTTTTTGTCGAAAAATGCCCAAAAGACATCTTAGATCAAGTAATAAATATTGTCTATTCGCAAGTAGAAAGATTATAAATTATATACGCAAGATAAGTACGTTTTATGTACTTATTTTTTTATTTTAAAAAACTTTACATTTCCCTTACATTTTTTGGGTAAAATAATAATGAAAAACATATAAAAGGAGGAAGATTATGTTTATAGTAATTTTAGGAGCAATAGTAGTGGTTTTAATCTCGTACTACATCGGCCAACAAAGGCGTTTCGTATTTTTGGAGGAGAACGTTGACAATTCTCTTGCCAACATCTCTGTCAATCTTAACTCGCGTTGGGACGCTCTAAAAGCGCTTGCTAGTGCGGTTAAGGCTTACTCGGCTCACGAGTACGAATCCCTTGTAGGCATCATCGAAAAGCGTAGACCAGTTCTTAAAACTGCGGGTGATGTCAATGGCGATGAGGCTCTACTTGAAGGCGCTCTATCTAGGATAAATGCAGTTGCAGAGAGCTATCCAGAGCTAAAAGCATCAGAGCTTTATACTAAGACTATGGACTCGATTAACGACTACGAAAACAAAGTTAGAATGAGCCGTATGGTTTACAACGACTCAGTTACAAAGCTTAACAGAGACGTTAAGATGTTCCCATCATCAGTAGTTGCTTCGATGCTAAACGTGCATCCAAGAGAGTATCTGACTGTTGATGACAATAAAAAGGACATGCCTGACTTGGAGTTTAGATAATGAAAAAAGTACTCGCGACTATCCTCGCAGCTATAATTATAGTTTTTTCTATAAATACCTATGCTGCCTCGGATAGTATCGACTCGATTGAGATAAAAGCTACGCTTATGGATGACGGCGCGCTTATGGTCAGCGAGGTATGGAAAGCTACGCCCATGACTGGCACTGAGTTTTACATCCCAAAGACTAATATGCGTGACATAGTGATTGCGGATTTTAAAGTTTCTGACGAGAGTGGTCCGTACGAGACCATTAATAATTGGAACGTCGATGCGTCCTTCGACGAAAAGGCTCGCAAATGCGGTATCAATGAGACTTCTGACGGCATTGAGCTCTGCTTTGGCAAGAGCGACTTAAACAAGAACAAAACTTATACTTTAACTTACACCATGAGGAACGCGGCTCAAAGCTTTGACGATATGGACGGCTTCAACATCCGTTTTGTGAACGACCAGATGAGCCCTGCTCCAAACAAAGTTTCTTTTGAATTAAGCCTTGCTAATGGCGAGATAAATGAGGACAACGCTCGTATTTGGGGTTTTGGCTCAAGCGCAGATATTGTTTTTGAGGACGGCAAGGTCATAGTCCACGAGATAAATGACTTTGGCCCCGCAAATCACCTAACAGTTTTATTTGGCTTAAATAAGGGCGTGATCAATCCCATTAGCATGGGTAGTGGCACATTCGAAGAGATGAAGGAAAGAGCTATGCAAGGCTCTGACTACCATAATCGTGACGAGGAAAATATTCCTGAAGACATTGATGAGGGTGAAAGTGAAGATGATTATGAAGAGGGCGGCTTCTTAAATGGCTTAAATAAAGCAACGAACATGCTTATGGGACCCTTCCGTCTTGCCTTTATCGCGATAGTAACGGGTTTTGCGTCAATGCTATTTCGCAAGTCCATCAAAAAGAAGGAGGGCAAACTCCCTGAAGATGTTGACTACTACAGGGACCTACCTATTGGCGGCAGTATCATCTTGAATAATTTTATCTACTCGCAATTCCATGCATTTTCAGTTAGAAATTTGGTCGCGGCTTACTTTTTGAAATGGATTAAGGACGGCAACATCGAAGTGATTAATGAAAAGTTCAAGAAGGGCTTTATTTTTAAAAGGGATGTGGCTGAGGACTGCTTCGCCATAATCAAGGAGCCAGCAAATGCGGACAGCATGGAAAGAGAGCTTTTTGATCTTGTAGAGAGGGCGTCGGGCGAGGACCGCATCTTGAGAAATGCTGAGCTTACGAAGGCTTTTGACAAGGGCGACCAAGCGACTTACTTTGTGCAAAAGTACAAGGACATCTCCTCGCTTGAGTCCGAAAAAGCAAGGCTGTCGACGCAAGAGACGCGTCTTGTGTTTTTTAAGTACGATAAATTGACTATGAGGGGCCGCGAAGAAGCAATTAAGCAAAAGGGCTTCATCAAGTTTTTGAAGGACTTCACTTTAATTAATGAGCGTGAAGCGGTTGAGGTCGCGCTTTGGGATGATTACCTAGTGCTCGCAGCGCTATTTGGCCTGGGAGAAAAGGTACTAAATAAGTTTAAGATGATAGACCCCGACTACACTTACGCTGGATATAGCGGCATGGATCCACTTGTGATGTACCACGTCGTTAATCATTTAGGAACAGCTATGAGTCACGTGTATGAAAATCATGCGTCTTCGTCATCGTCGTCAAGCGGCGGAGGCGGAGGGATGTCCTTTGGTGGAGGTGGAGGATTTAGTGGGGGCGGATCTGGCGGAGGAGGCAGGTAAGCTTCGTAGGATTTTACGTTCAATTGGCGCCTGAAACTCGTTCCTTGCCCAGCAATGCTCGCCTTATTTCGCATTAAGTTGAGCCCTTTTGCTAGTTTCAAATTTTTTGTCGCTGCGACGTATATTTATACGTCTCACTCCAAAAAATTCTGCACAACGCAAAATCATCTCAACTTCTCTGCGAACTAAGAGTTTGAGCACTTTGTATAATAATTATAAAAATTCACTTCGTCTCATCCATCCTAGCGTAAAGGTTCTTGTCCGTTAGGACAAGGTTCTTCATTGCTCCGTAAAATCTGTTTGATCAGGCTCAACTTCTCTGTAAACTAAGAGTTTGAGTGGTCATGTTAAAATTCACTTCGCCTTATTCATCGTAGCGTAAAGGTTCACGTCCATTTATGGACGGGGTTCTTCCTTATTTCAAGAACTTACGGTTGTAGATAAATTGTTTTTAAATATATTTTAGATATTTAAATCCACTTCTTCTCATCCATCCTAGCGTAAAGGTTTAAGTCCATTTATGAACGGGGTTCTTCAAATTAGTGTGATGCCTGTTCATTGACATGAATAAGTTTTTTGAAAATTATATATTTAGACAAAAACAAAGGATAGAGATTTTATTTTCGGCTCTATGTCAAATATTGAGGAGACTTATTGATTTAAGTCTCTCTTTTTACGTTTAAACTAAGATATACACATATTTTTTGGAAGATTGTATAATTAACTTAGCCACGAAATAAAAAAAGAGAGCCCATAGCCCTCTTTAAAAAAATTCTTCGTCAAATTCTACCGTCTCGCCATTCTTATACTCATTCAAAACATCACCCTTTAATTTATCAACAGCCATTGGTATGCTCTTTTTAATTCTTTTAAACTCATGAACTAGCTCTTCGCCTTCAAAACCATCCTCAATAAGGTCTTTCATAATTAAATCGTCAAACATATCGTCGACACTCTCATAAGTCTTGTCTATGGATGGATTCTTTTTCATCGCCTCTACCTCTTTTATAGCCTCGATAGTTTCAGCATTTGGAACTTCGTTTTGGGTTTTATTCTTATTATTCATAATAATACACCTCTTTTGAATATCAGAATATTAGAATATTAGAATTTTGCTAGTCTATCCTATTGAATATTTAATTCTCTTTTTAGTCCCTCTTGCAATACTTGCGAAAAATTAATGTCCTCTTCCCTCGCCTTTATGTCCAGCCATTGAGGTATAGTTAGAGTTTTCTTTATAGCCTTATTCATTATAGCCTTTCTAACAAGAGGCATCCAAACATCAATCAGTACTGCTCTTTGATTGTCTTCGAGCTTTATATCCAGTAAAGAGCTTGCCTTTGGTACATCTTCATTGTCAATTTCAAGATTCTTCATCCATAGTCCTAAAACTTCCTTTGCCATCAACAAAGCCTCTTCTTCAGTATCTCCAAAAGTTAAGCAACCTTGCAAATCTGGGAACTCTACAGATATTCCATCATCAGCATAATCAAATATCGCTGGATAGATATACTTATCCTTATACTTTTTCATAAGACTACCTCCTTAAAATATTGGGGAGGGAGTTAAAATTTAACTCCCGTTTGCTTTTCGATACTCCTCATAGTTTTTATTGGGAAGCTTTTTCTTGGATGAGGTATGGTTACCTTGCCAAGTTCTGGATGCTTAGGATGTATCATAAATAAATGACTACCCTCTTGAGGACCCTTTTCTTGCCATCCGTGTTCCCTGAGTATCTTCAAAATCTCCCTCGAGGATAAAGATTTCATAAAGCGCCTCCCATATATATTATACGTATTATTACACATATTGTCAATAGTTTTTTTATTTTTTCAGTCACTTACATTTTGTAACCATCTGACCTTTCACTTGTCGACAAAATGTCGACAACTCATTATTTACCCCACACACAAAAAAAGAGAGCCTTTCAGCCCTCTCCTTTCTTACCTGCACTATTTAATTATATTTCTTATTTAGACATGAATATTCTTTTCTTCACCTCTACCGTTAGTGAAGAACCCCGTCCATAAATGGCCGAGAACCTTTGCGCTACGCAGAGCAGAACCATCGCACTACAGATTTTGCTGGAAAAATGTGATGATTACGCGAAGTGGAGCTTCGAGGCAAGCGGAGTGTACGAACGAGTACTCGAGCATTGCCAAGAAGCGAACAAGCGTAAGGGCGCATTTTAACGCAAAATCATAACTAAAACAACACTTCAGTAGAAGTAGTAATAACCTTCGCTCCATCCATCGCTACAACCTCGCTGCCATCCTTATTCACAATAAGTTTATTATCAACGATAGTTTTAAACGCACCCTTAACAGCATCAGCGTCAAGACCCTCAGCAGGGTTTTGTAAACTCATGTTGTACGGCTTACCATTCGCGCATTTGAACTTCATTTGTAGTCTCTTCATCATCTCACCCCCTTTCTAAAAAATCCACCATCACTATAATTCAGTTACAGTGACTCTCTCAAGCTTAGTAATCTCCTTAGCTAAAAGCGTTCCAAACGCAGTTTTGAACACGCCAAGCTCCGCGTTGTTCGCATCCTCCCTGATGTAGTTTACAGTTCTAGAGAAATTTCTCTTAGATCCGTCACTGCCTTCACCAGTAAAGTAAAGCTTAACACTATTCTTAGTCATCATCTCACCCCCTTCCCTAGGCCCCTTGCCTACACTTAATATATACAAAATCATGATAATATTTCCCACACATTGTCCAACCATAATTATGGAAATGGTGCAGCATTCCGTCCAATTGCTCAGCCATATGTCCAAAATTTGCCGCGTCTTCCAAAATTTACGCACAGCCTTGCGTTTGCCTTGCCAATGGTTTTGCAGATATAATCGTCTTAACGATAGAGAAAGGAGGAAGACAGATGCAAATCAATTACGACAAAGTTGCGGCGGACTATCAGGCAAGTGGCGAGGTCGATCCCGTGGCAATGGAAAGGCTCAAACCCCTCATAATCACCATGATTAAGCGCTACTACCCAAACTTCAAAGAGTGGGACGACCTCATGCAAGAACTTAGAGTCATAACACTCGAAGCACTACTAGACTTCGACCCCGCCCATGGCGCACACGCACTCGCACTCATCGAGTCACGCATGAAATACCATTTGCTTGGCAAGTATAAAAGACAGGTCATCACCACCCCACTAGACGATGCATTTTTAATAGAAGACGAGACCAGCATGGACGACTTCGAAGCCCTATTTTATAACGACACACTCGGCGAAGTCTTTAAAGAATTAACATACGAAGAAGAAAAGCTCATCTATTTACGTTACTATACCGAGATGAATTACGAAGACATCGGCCGCGCACTAGGCTTTTCAAGAAACACAGCCGCAAGAAAGATAAACGCCCTATTGAAAAAGCTAAGGCGCCTATATAAAAAGCAAAATAAAAATACGTCTAAAGTATGATTTTTAAGAAATTTCCATGAAAATGGTAAAAATTAGAACAAAGCTATTGACATAGCATATATAAAAGACTATAATAGACTTAGTAATTAGGAGGTATAATATGAACAATAATAAGTCATTGGCAGCCTTGATACCAGCTTATGATAAAGATGGAATGAACACGACGGTTGCCATATACGAAGACATGAGTGCAGAAAATTTGCGCGTATCAATCAGAACAGCCATCTCGAGACTGTTTCAGGAGAAATTAGCAGACGAAAAAGGCTACAGAAAGTGGGCAAAGACCATCGCCAAGAAAAAGACCGGCCTCGCGCTTATGATCAAAGACACAAAGCTAGTCGGCATCAGGTGTAGAGAGGTGCGCTCCAAAGGCGACGGATCCATGATCTACCTAAACAGAGACCTAATCTACGACACAGAAGACGGCTACGTCTACATAAGAGGCCTAACAAGGATACCAGTTTTGGCGAAGAAAAGGACAATCAGAGACAGGATCAAAGACTGCGACAGAATCAGTAAAGCATACGAAGAAAAGATGCAAGGGTGAGTACAAAGGTGCCACCCCTTTTTTATGACTTGAGATGATGATTATGGCTGTGGTTATGCTTATGGTAATGGCAATGGCTTTGCGCCGATAAACTTGAAGTCACAATTTGTGACCACAAAATACTTGTAAAAAAACTTAAAACTTGAGGTGAAATAATTGCACCTCAAAATCAATTTGAAAAGAGATTTAAAACTTGAGGTCGAAAAATTCGTCCTCAAGATAAATTGAAAGAAAAAAAGAAAAATGGACTCCTTGTTTCAAAAAAAGACGAGTTTCTGAAACAATGGGTGGAATAATGGATTCTTCTTTCAAAAAGATATAGAAAGGAAAAATAAATCGCCTAAACAAAAATAAATCGCCTAAATTGGCTTAAAACTTAGGCGAACCCTCTAAGACATAATAAAAGACCCGTAGCACTCTTTTGTATGGAAAGGGGGTACTATGGGTCTTCTTTTGTAAATAAAGCTCGTAGAGAGAGTTTTGAGGGGTAGGTTTTGTGGTTGGTTTTAATATATTAAGCTTTCTGCTGAATTTATAATTACTTCTTCTGCAAGAGCTTTTATTAGAGGTATCTCTTTTGATAATGCTTCAGAATCTTTAAAAGGACTGTATATAAATCTCTTTTTATTTTCTGATTTCAATTCATTAGACTTGCTGTGAATAATTGAAGTCCTTGTTTCGTAAATCCTGTTCGCCAATTTTTCAAAAATCTTTTTATCATCACTCATTAAATCAACTTTCGATCCTCCCGAAAAAGACACCGTATTGTCCCTATAATAATCTACATACTCATTAGTATAATAAGTTAACTTATCTATAATTTTATCAATAACAATGAACTCCATTAATGTTAGCTTTAAAGCCTCTCTTTCATTAGCAAATGTGTATGAACTACTTTTATTTCCTATTTTATCTATGATCTTTGCCAATTCGCTATCGTTGTTTACAGAAAACTCAGGTCTAATAATTTCCTCTCTAACTAATCTAATTAGTTCCTTTTTATAAACTTCTTCAAAAAAATACTCTAATATGTGATAATATCCTATGAATTGAATTAAAGGATCATCAGAAGAAGCAGCCATATGGTATTGTTCAATAAGTGCTTGTTTATAAATTAATTTCGGAGCAAATACTTCACCACTTCTTGCATTGCTAAAATTGTTATTAATATTTTTTTCAAATAATTCATTTAAATTACTAAGTATTTTATATGAATGTCCAAAATTGTAGCAGAAATTAAATAAGTATGAATTTATACAGTCAATTTTATCATTATTCTCCATATAATTATTATGTGTTAGTACCATTGTATATGGATTATCCAAAGTTAGTTTTAATAATTCAAATAAATCAAATGTTTCTAAAACATCTCTTCCTAAGCCATGAAATCTTAAAACACTAAAATCATTCTCAAATCCAAATACCTCTAATTTTTTATACTCTTTTATATCAGTGTTAAAAAGTATATTGTATAACATAGCGTCAGACATATAATTTATTTTGTATGTGATTTCATTGAAATTATCTACAATTAATCCAAAATCTGTTATATCCATATAGCCCTCTATTTTACGATTTAATTGCTTTAAAATTACCTCAAAAGTATTATTTGTATGAATAGCTATGCCGTCCATTGAATAATCACTTAATTGCTTCTTAAAATTCACGAAGTCATTTTTTGTATACTTATGCTCTACACTGTCTATACTATAAGATATACAATCATCATCAAAACAAAAATTAATATCAGCTCTTAAATACTTTAGAATTTCTTCTGCTTTTTCTTTAAACTCTTCCCAATCCATTAACTCACTCCCTTTTAAATTACTATTTTATATTATATATGCAAACATATTTTGTCAATAAAAAACGCATATAAACAAGTTATAACACGCAAGCTTATATGCGTTTAAAATTATTATTTATATCTAATTAATAAATATATCATTAAATGCTGCCATATTTTCCAATCCTTGTTTGTCTGTCCAACGAGAACTCTTATTAGTCTTTTTACTTAAATCTGCAATCTTTTCACCAAATGCTATGCTAGTTTTTTCCAAGTTATTTTCTCTTACGCAATAACCAACAGGATTCTCATACCAGCCAAGAAAATATATCTTTTCTGCTTCTTCTATATACCTTCTTGTAGAAGAAGTTCTCAAGACGCTACTATAATTAGCTGCCTTTTGAAAAGTACATGGTATGTTTCTATTTAGAACTTCAAAAAAGTCCACTGGTCTAAATTTATAATTCGAATCATACTCGATACCCAACAATTTTATAAGTTTATTATAGTCATCAATGTATGTTTCTGCCATATAGTTTGAATCAATTTCAATCTCGAAAACTTCTGGATTTTCTCCTGTAGTAAAAAAATATAAAAGCATTGGTGTTATATCACATAAAAATATGCACGAAAAGCCGCGATTATTATAATTGAAATTAAAAGTAGTACTAATCTCATTCTTTTTCTTCAGGCTGTATAATATCTATTGGGGAGTAAAATACTCAATAGATATTTTTTTGAAAAATAACAAAAAAAGTTGCACTTGCACACATTTTATCCTATACTTAAATTACCACTACAA
>OASL01000010.1_pt1 | contig 53129 bp, 42 predicted proteins | sample 1494871 | NCBI WGS metagenome assembly OASL01 (sample SAMEA3360686, study PRJEB22359) | human gut metagenome | biome: ENVO:urban biome; feature: ENVO:human-associated habitat; material: ENVO:feces | place: Bangladesh | collected 2011 | reverse complement strand
TTGAGTCTTTAGAAGGAGAACTTGCAAAGAAGACTAAAGAAATTGAGGATAAAGATAATAAAATTAAGGGTTTGGAAAAAGCTCTTGATGAAAAAGATACTAAAATAAAAGACTTAGAGTCTAAAAAGAAAGAAACAGAAAATTCTAAGTCAGAATGCTTTAAGAAGATTGAAGAGCTTCAAAAGGCTATTGATAGTTTAAAAGAAACTTCTGAAAATACAAAGAAAGAATTAGAGGATAAGATTAAAGGATTAGAAGAAAAACAAAAAGCTTCTGAAGAAGAAATTAAAAAGTTAAAAGAAGAGTTAGATAAGAAAATCGAAGAAGCCAAGAAGTTAATCGAGGAAGCAAATAAAAAAGCGAAAGAAGAACTTGAAAAGCAAGCTAAAGACGAAAAAGAAAAAAATCTAAACCAAGACTTATCTAAGAAATTAGATGAACTTCTAAAACTCCAAAAAGAAAACAAAGAAAAGAAAGAAAATAAGAAATCTCAAGATAAGAAGTGGGATGAACTTTTGAAAGCTGATGACAAGAATATCCTAAATCAATTTGATCTTAACAAGATGAAAAAGCAAGAGGAACAACAAGACAAAAAACAAGCTAAAGATGAAAAAGAATTTGCAGTTTTCCAAGTAGACAAAAACTTTTATAATATTATAAAAGATGGAAAGAAAACTACTGTGTATATGGATGTAAAAGCATATATTAAGGATAATCGCATTATGCTACCTGTTAGATATGCAGCCTATACTCTTGGGTTTAATGTAGAATATGATGATAGTAAGAGAGAGGCTATCTTTTCAAATAAAGAAAATACAGCCTTACCTAAAAAAACTCTAAGATTAAATATAGATACTGGTGTTATGAAAGATAGTCAAGGAAACATTTATCATTCTGACACTAAACCTGTAATTATAAATGGAAGAATTCACGCATCTATTTCCAATATAGCTAAAGCTTTTAATGCAAGCTGTGGGGATATAAGAGATGAAAAAGATCAAAGTATAGAATGGGATAATAGCAGAAAGGCAGTTTATGTCTTCAAGAATATAAAGTAAGAAAAGGAGAGAATTATGAAGAAAAAAAGATTAGGGGTAGCCTTAGTGCTACTCCTTTTACTATTCAGTATGCCAAGCATATCCATAGCTAAGAGCAATGAAAATGAAATAAAAAATCAGTCAAATGATATTTATTTGCCAGAAAAAAGTAAAGAATTAGAAAGCTTATTTGATGAAGATGTATATGAACCATCTAATGAGAGTCAAAGAATTCCTTATCAGGAAGTGCCGAAAATACAAGAAAATAACATAAAAAATGAGCAAGTAGATAAAAAAGAAAAGCCATCCAAACTTGTTAAAGGTGGCAATACTAAAGCAATTAATCCATTAGCTACAAAAGAAAATAAGGCAAGAGGAACAGTTATAGAAAATGTAGATAAAAATGGACAGGATATTACACCGAAAGTAGAAAATCAAACATCAAGAGATGAAAAAAAGGAAAATCCAATAGATGTTAGACAATTTTTAACCTTTCAAACAAAGAGTGGAAAAACTATGCACCTCATTGTAGATCATTCGGAGAATCAAGAAAATGTACAATTACTAACAGAAGTTGGAGAACAAGATCTACTAAATATGATTGAAGGAGAAAGTGAAGTAAAGCCAAAAGAAGAAGTAGTGAAAAAAGAAGAACCGGTGGAGGAAAAACCGAAGAAAGAGGAGAAAGAAGAAAAGAAATCAGGGATAGGACTTTATTTATTTATGGGTTTAATTATTGTTGGTGTAATGGGTGCAGGATATTACTTCAAAATCTATAAAAAAAATGAAGAGGAAAGTTTTGAAGATGAGCAAGATTATAATGAATTAGAAGATGATTATGAATCTGAAGGGGAGGATTATGATCTTGAAGATAAGGAAGATACAGAAATTATTCCAGATGAAGATGAATTTTAATCTTCTCAATGATTTAAACAGTAGATTAAGTACAACAATAAACTCAATTATCGTATAAATTTATAAAAAAAGTACAATTAGAATTCTGGAACTTTAATAAAAAAACGACGAACAAAACGACAGCCCAAACTTAATATAAAAGGGAAGCTAAGTATAAATGATTGATTGTATAATTAAGAATTTGATGATATGAAATTTCTTGATAATTTTTGAAATAAATTGGGATAGAAATTCAAATCCTTGTTGCAAACACACTTATAAAAATATATAATATAAGTGTAAATACAACAAGGGGATGAATATAATGAATTATAGAAAGCAAATTGAAATACATCTAAAAGAATCAGGTGGTATTATAACATCTGCTTATTGCAGAGAAAATAACATACCCACAGTATACTTAAGTAGACTAGCAAAAGAAGGAAAATTGTTTAGAGTTCAAAAAGGAATATATATTATTGAAGATGGTGATTTCGATGAATACTATTTTTTCCAATATCAGTATGGAAAGGCGATATTCTCCTATGAGACAGCTTTGTTTCTACTTGGGGTAACGGACAAAATTCCATGGAGAATAGATGTTACAGTATACAATGGATATAAATTTAATGAGAAACAAGATACACTTAATATCAATTATGTAAAAAAATCTATTTATAATCTAGGAATTATACAGAAAAAGACAATGTTTGGAAACATTGTGAATGTTTACTCCTACGAAAGAATACTTTGTGATTTTATTTTTAACAAAGAAAAAATGGATACTGAAGTTTATGTAAAACTTATTCGTTCTTATTCTAAATATAAGGATAAGGATATACATTCTCTATATGAAATAGCAAGAAAAATGGGAATAGAAGATAAAGTAAAGGAAGTTATGGAGGTGGTATATGAATAAAGCAAAGTTAACCGCCATTTGTCATAATATAAGTAAAGAATCAGGACTCCCATTTAATTCAGTAATGTTATATTATTTTTTGGAAAGCATATTAAAAAAATTAGCACAGAGTAAGTATCATGAAAAATTTATTTTTAAAGGAGGTTTTCTTTTATCTAATGTAGTAGGCATAGATTCAAGAAGCACAGTAGATATAGATCTTCTTTTAAGAAATATGCATTTATCAGAAGAAAATGTATTAAAAACAATACAAGAATTACTAGAAGCAAGTCATTCAGATGATATATCCTATAAAGTAAATGGAATAAGTACAATCAAGGAAGATGACCAGTATGGAGGGTTTCGTGTAAGTATACTTTGTAGGATGGAGAATATAAGACAAATTGTACCTCTTGATATTGCAACGGGTGATGTTATCACACCACATCCCATAGATTATAAATATATAAGTGCTTTTGGGCAAGAAGATATTTTAATTAAAGCCTATCCTATTGAAACAATTGTGGCAGAAAAAATTCAAACAATATACTCTAGGGGGTTTTTAAATAGCAGAAGTAAGGATTACTATGATCTTTATATAATTTATAAATTAAAAGATAAAGAAATTGATACCAAGATATTAAAAGAAGCATGTATTAGAACTTTTGATTATAGAAAAACGGAATTTGATATAGATAAAATCATCAGTTTAATGAGAATGCTAAAAACGGATCAAGCTTTTTTATACAGATGGAATTCTTATTCGAAGAAAAATCTTTATGCTAGAGACATAAAGTTTGAAGATGTAATAGATAATGGAATAAATATTATAGAAAAAATAAAAAATCAGTAGAGCTATAAAAGGATGAGGGATTGAAAATTTAATCTCTCATTTTTTTATTAAAAAACTAAAGGAGGAAAAATGAAATTAGTAATCGCAGAAAAACCAAGTGTTGCAGCATCAATAGCAAAAGTTATAGGAGCAAAAAATAGAAATAATGGATATTATGAGGGGAATGGATACATTGTTTCATGGTGTGTTGGGCATTTAGTACAAATGGCAAATCCTGATGTGTATGATGAAAGATATAAGAAGTGGAGAATTGAAGATTTACCTATTATCCCAAAAGAATACAAGTATGAGGTAACGAAGACAACTAAAAAACAGTTTAATATTCTTAAAAGACTAATGAATAGTAATGAAGTTGACACCATTATTAATGCTTGTGATGCTGGTAGAGAAGGAGAAGCTATCTTTAGACTTGTATATATGATGGCAAATTGTAAGAAGAAAATGAAACGTCTTTGGATTTCCTCAATGGAAGACTCTTCCATAAAAGAAGGATTTAGCAACTTAAAAGATGGAAGTAATTATGATAATCTTTTTGATTCAGCTAAGGCTCGTGCCATAGCTGATTGGCTTGTTGGAATGAACATAAGTAGACTTTACTCCTGTCTATATAATGAAAATTATAGTGTAGGCAGAGTACAAACACCAACTTTATCAATGATTGTGAATAGAGATGATGAGATAAATAGTTTTAAAAAAGAAAAATATTATACAGTGGAGATTTCCATGAATGGATTTACACTTTCGACAGATAGAATTGATGACAAGATAGTGGCAGAGCAGCTTAAAAATTTAATCGGAGAAAAAATTGAAATAACCGATGTAATTAAAAAAGAAAAGATTACAAAGCCTAATCTGCCCTTTGACCTAACAACACTTCAAAGAGAATGTAATAAGTATTTTGGATACAGTGCAAAACAAACCCTAGATTATGCCCAAAGCCTGTATGAAAAGAAGTATATTACCTATCCACGAACAGATTCAAGATATTTGACAGTAGACATGATAGAAAGCACTGTAAATAATATTATAGGAAAAAATGATTTTGACACAGAAAGAATTAAGGTAGTTTTTAATTCTGAAAAAGTTACAGATCATCATGCAATAATTCCAACGATAAGTTCATTAAATAAGGATATTTCAAATCTCCCGGAAAGCGAAGCCAAAGTATATAGACTTATAACAAATAAACTCTATGCAAGTTTTGGATATCCACTTGTAGAAAATACAACAAAGATAGTGGCTGAATTTGACGGGTTTGAATTTATAAACACTTATAAAATAATTGCAGAAGAAGGGTTTACAAAATATTTAGAAGAATATACATCAAAGAAGAAAGAAGATATACAACTTCCTGATGTAAAAATAGGAGATTTTTTATATATTGAAAATAAAGATATAAAAGAGAAGTATACAAATCCACCTAAACACTTCACTGAAGACACACTCTTAAAAGCAATGGAAATAGCTGGAAATGATGAATTAGTTAAGGATGTTGAAATTGAAAGAAAAGGACTTGGTACTCCTGCTACAAGAGCGGGAATAATAGAAAATTTGATATACAAAGGTTATATAAAAAGAGAAAAGAAAAACCTAATATCAACTAGGAAGGGATTAAACCTAGTTACTATAGTTATAGATGAGTTTAAATCTCCAAAGACAACAGCAAAATGGGAAATGAGATTAAGTGATATAGCAAAGGGTAAGGAAAATAAAGAGAATTTTTTAAAAGAAATTGAAGAAGAAATAAAAAATACTATAGGTAAATATTATAAGTAAATTGATTATAAAAAATTGAATACGGTTATAGGAATGAAGAAAGGAGTGATTTATGAAAGAAATAGGGTATAATATAAGTGATAAAAGAGTAGGCATTAGGAAATTTACTTATTTGATATTACTATGAATATATGTTATACTCTTATCAGATAAAGATGGTGTCCCACTACCGTTAAAGGTGGAGCATTAAAGAAGGTGTCTCACTACCTATATCCCAAAGGTGAAGCATTAAAGCAAGCAGAGAGGATTAAACCTCTCTGTTTTTTTAGGAGAAAATAATGGTAGAAGTTATAAAATATGGATTTTATACTGTAAACTCTGATTACCTTGAATATCTAAATAAAGTAGATTCAGAAGTTTATTACAACCCATCGTATAGAAACAGTATAAAACCATTTGTTGGAATTATTGTTGGTATAGAAAATTATAATTATTTTATTCCAATTTCTTCTGCAAAGGAAAAACATAAAAAATGGAAGAATGTTTCTGATGAGCATTTTTTGATTTATGAAGTGATCGATAATAGTATTACTATAGATGGAGATATCTACAAATATTATTCTGATAGAAAAAAATGCACATATTATCTATATTGGATATTAAGAAAATGATTCCTGTACCGACTGATTGTTATGAAAGAATTGATTTTAACGAACTTGAGGATATTAGATATAAAGACTTATTTCAAAAAGAATACGCTTTTTGTTTAAAAATAAAAACAAAGGTCTTGATAAAGGTAGAAAAAATATACAAAAATCAAAAGAAAACAGGAATTATAAGAAGAGCAAATTGCAATTTTTCAAAGTTAGAAAAAGCAATGTTGGATTGGAAGCAATAGAATAAAGGCAGTTAAAGCGATTAGAAAAGTAAAAAATTCCAATCGTTTTTTTATTGCAATAAAAAGATAGCGTAAATGACATTTTAAAGTTATCTTTTGCTTACAGAAATTTAAAAAATAGAAAGAAATAAAGTTTAACAAATAAAGGTATAAAAATATAGTTCATTTTTATCACTATAATGAGGAGGGATAAAATGCCAAGATATGATATAGTAGATTTAAGCAGAACAATCTATCTTGCAAAAGAAGAATTTAAGAAAGATATAAAAAAATATGAGGAATATTTAAAGGTATCAGGCAATAACTATAAGTATCCATATATACATCAAATATCTATATACAATATGGATCCAAAAGCAACAGCCTGTGCAGAATTTGATTATTGGAAAAGTATAGGTAGAAGCGTTAAAAGAGGCGAAAAAGGAATACCACTTTTAGATATAGATAGTGGAAGGATAAAATATATCTTCGACATAAGGCAAACAGTAAGTATTAATCATAATATTTCTGAGGTAAAGTTATGGAAATATGATAGCAAAAAGCATTTAAACTTACTAGATGAACTGATAGATAAGTTTAAAGAAAAAGATAGTAAGCTTCTATTAAGCCAAGAAGATAAAATTGATGCCTTAGTAGAAAGTAATGTTAGAGGAAAATTCAATAAAATTTTAGAAAGTCTATCTGATGAAAGTTTAAAAAGCATTCAAAAGGTAGACCTTTTTAATTTGTTAAAAGAATCCGTAAAAATTTCCATAAGCGAGAGAATGGAGGTCTCATATCAGCTAAAAGAAGAAAACTTATCTTTACTGTCTAAAATATCAAGTTCGGACATAGACAAAGTATTAAGTATAAGTGCTAATATAAGTAAAAATATCTTACTTGATTTGGGAAGTGAAATAAAAAGATTAGAAATTTTAGAGAAAATTCAAGAAAGAAAAGATTTGGAGCAGACAAAAGAGCTTAAGGAGCGTTATAATAAATTAAGTTCTGATATAAACGGTGAAATAAATTTTAAAAAAGGAGGCTTGGAAGATGAACGAGAAAGTAACAATGGCAGGCAAGGAATACCTCATGGAGGAGGGGATTTACACACCAATCGTCAAGGAGAATTCCTTCGAGAGACAGGGAGGGACATACAAGATGGAAGAATTGGAGGAAGGCATGGAAGTCCTAATACCCAATATGGCAATTCCCGAGGAAATAGATTTAAAGAAACTCAACAGATGGGGAAGGATGAGATTGAACTTTCTCAAGGAGAACAAAGAAGAGGATTATCAGATAATGTATTTGCAAGGGATAGTGATGGATCATCTTCTATCAAAGGAAAAAGAGATAGAGGACTTTATCACGAGGGAAGAAGTCAAAATGATGGAAACTTGGGGGCTGACAGAAGAACTGAAAGAAGAGGACTATCTGAAATATCTGAGATTGAAGAAGAACATGGATATGACCCTACAAGAAATAGGGGAAAGGGAGATAATCCTAATCTAAAAAATGAGGAAGTAGAGTCTACTTCCTTTTTTTCTGCTAAAAATCAGGGAGAGCAAATATCCTTCTCAAATCCAATAAGTCAAAGAGAAATAGATACATTTTTAATACATGGAGGAAATCATGAAGATGGAAGACTAGGGGTAATAGCAGAATTTTCTAAGGGTAAATCTTTAGAAGAACAGGTAAACTTTTTGAAAGAAATATATAAGGGAGCTAATGGTCTTGAAATTGAAGGAAGAAAGATATCTGCATGGTTTGGAAAGGAAGGAGCAATTTTTAAAGATGGAGATGAGGCAAGGTATAGAGAAGGGCAAATAGTTTCTTGGAAAGATTTAGCTAATAATATTAATAATTTATTAGATAGAGGAGAATTTGCTAGCAATGTTGAGGTTATAGAAAGTGCCACATATGAAAGAGAAAAAATAGCAGAAACATTATTGTATTTAAAGAGAGATCTTAGTGATGAAACTAAGGACAGATATCTAGCGAGTCTTAATGATATAAAAGGGAGAGGCTTCCAAGATGAAAAAGAAAATCTCGGAAAAAAACTTGAAGATAAAAATTTTATAAATAAACTCAGAAAAGAATACGAAGTATTTTTAGAAGAATATAAGATTAATCCTGATATTTTAAGATTTCATCATTATAAATTATCTAGAATCTACAATGATATCAATGATCTAGAAATAGAAAGAAAATTATATAGGTCAAATTTAAAGGATATTGCACCTATTCAGAGTTTCATAACACAAGATGAGATAGATGAAAACTTAAAAAGAGGAAGTGGGTTTTCTGATGGAAAGAAAAGAATATATGAATTTTTTACTAAAAAGCATGATTTGAAAGAACAAGCAGACTTCTTGAAAAATGAATATGGCGTAGGTGGAAGTTCTCATGCACTATCTGCTGCAAGAGAAAGTGGTGAGTGGCACGATGCGAAGGGAATGAAATATAATAAAGGTAATGCAAAAGAAATACAACTATCATGGTCCAATGTTGCAAGAAAAATTAATGACCTTATTAAAAAGAATAGATATATAGATGAAGAAAGTTTTCAAGAAAATAGGGAGAAAAAAACAGATCAGGAAATAAATAAAACAGAAAAAGAAAGCCAGGAGTATATAAATTATCAAGATGATTTACCTCCAACTGATAATGATGTATATATAGAAAGAACAAATAATAGTTCGTTATATTATTATCAAGGACAGTCTGTAGCAAGTATAGGTGATGATGGAAAACTTATCATTTATGATGAATTTATACCAAACTTTTTAAAAGAAGAACTATATTCCATAGCCTTTGAAAAACAATTAGATATACCCTTAGACCAGTTAGACGATGGAATTATTCTTGAGGGAATATATGACACTTTTTATATTAAAGAAAAGGAAGAAATAGAAGGAAGAGAATATTACCTTTTAGAAAGTCAAAGTCGATATGATGATATTCCAAATATTATAGTTAATTCTAACAAAGAAGTTATAGATGATGATATAGTAAATGGTTTTGAAGAATTTAAGGAATTTTATACTAATAAAAATAAAGAGAATATAGATTTTGATCTAGATAGCCATAAAAAAGATGATTATTGGATAATTGAGTTTAATGAGGGTTCAAGTCTAATAGAAAAAGATTATGCAGGACAAAGGCTGACTAAAGAACTATTAAATGAAATAAGGGAAATAGATGAAAAAATAAGACTTCATAATAAGACCTTAGGAGAAGATGAATATGGGCAGATGACTGATAAGTGGGAGGGGTATTCCAAATTCTATTTTAACCATATAGTAGATGGGAAAATAGTTGATCACTATAAGATAGACATAGGTGATGGAAATGAGATCAACCAAAGAGACTTTGAATTTCTTTATGAACAAATAGGAAAAAGTCAGATAGAACTTAATCAAACTATAGAAGAAAATAAGATAGATGAAAAAATAATTTCAATAAATCAAATTGAAGATAGAATTTTTGATGTATTAGTTAAGGATAAAGTTTTAGAAAATGAAATTATAAAGGCAAGAGAAAACTTAGGAAATAATACCTTAGCAAGTTTTAACTCTGTATTCCAAAGAGAATATGCAAAAATCATGAGAGAAGTTGCCGATAAGCAAGGAAATCTTCCAGATGATATGAAGTTAATAGATAAGGTTAAAGAATTAAGTCTTAGAACCCAAAATAGATATAGACAGTATTTATATAATTCACTTGAAAACAATATAGAAGATGATAAGGAGATACTCTCTATAAAAGTGGGAGATATAGTTAGAACAGAGGATAATAAATATTTAAAAATAAAAGATATTTCCAGTGGATATGATAATAACCATAATCCAATAACATATTATTCATATGATGCCTATTTTGATAAGGACTTAAAACTATTTTCACATTCCTTTAAAGGAAGCGATTTAAAAGCTTTAGAAGTATTAAGAAATGAAGTAGAAGAAAAATTAACAAAAGAGATTGTAGAAGATAAATTAGCAGTAAAAGTAGGATATTATTATGCTTTAGTAGATAAAGAGAAAACAAAGGATATAGAACTAGAAGAAACAGGAATTAGAGTTTATCCAAGAAAGGAAAACTCACAAGGAAAGATCTACAATTTATATAAAGGGAAATCTTTTGAGGATAGCAGAAAAATAGACAGTTTGTTTGATGAAATTACTGTCAAAATGAAAGAAGTAAACCTTACAAATTTAAATGATGTATTAGAATTGGAAAGAGAAGGATTATTTGAAATTGCTGATGATAAAGTTACAAAATTTGAGAAAGGCTATGATATAGATGTTCAAAGTTTTAATCAGCAATTTCCGGATTATTATAATGATATATATGTTTTTAATAAAAATCTTGAAATCAATGGAGCATATCAAAATTTAGCACATATAAATGAAGAAAATATAATTACTTTTAATATAAATTTATCGCAAGAAGAAAAATCAAAAATTGAAGAAATAAGAGATAAAAAAGAAGTTCTTTCCAAGTTAATAGATAAGGATATCAAAGAAAAAAGAGAATACTATTTTGATCCTCAAAATGAAGAATACTTACTACTATCAAAGAAAATAGAAGAAGGACTATTAAAAATCCCAGATGGTATTAAGGAGACCATAGATGGAAAAGAAGGCTTTGATGTAGAGCTAATCTTAGATATAAAGGAAAAAATTCTAAGACAAAATTTACGATACAATGGATATATTTTAAATTCTAATCAAGCTATAAAATATAAAAGTTATAAGGACATATTAAGTAACTTACCTTATTTACTTGATGACAAACATAGAGAAGTGCTTTTAAATGGATATTTAAATCAGCAAATAGAAAATGATAGAACAAGGCAAGAAGAAAATCCATTTAAAGAAGGTATGAGTGTTAGATACAAAGGAAAAGAATACATTATAACTGCCATTAACGATACTACAAGTCCTAAAACTATAGAACTAGAAGATAGCACAGGACTAATGAATGGTTTTATTACCGGAAGTGAAACAATTCTTTTTAATGATTACAAAAATCTTGATTTAGAAGTATATAAATCTAGTGAAAAAGAAAAACAATCTATTGATAAAGGGGAACTGGTAGAACAAATCAGCTTTGAAGATATTGACAATAATAACGAAGAAGAAGTTAAAAAAGACAAAAAGACTGATAGAGAAAATATAGAAGGGGTTTCTGAAGTTTCTTTAGAAAACTATAAAATTATTAATGAAGAAGAAAACCTACCACCTTCACAGAGATTAAAAAACAACATTGAAGCTATAAATGTCTTAAAGGCTTTAGAAAAAGAAAATAGAAGTGCAAGAAAAGATGAACAGGAAATTTTGGCAAAATATATCGGCTGGGGAGGACTTTCTGATGTATTTGATGAAGAAAAGGAAGGTCAATGGCTTGATGCAAGAAACTTTTTAAAAGAAAATCTAACTGGGGAAGAATATAATAGGGCAAGAGAATCAACCTTAACAGCTTTTTATACGCCGAAAGTGGTTATAGACGCTATCTATGAAAGTCTTTCTAATCTTGGATTTGAAAAAGGTAATATATTAGAACCAAGTGCTGGGACAGGGAGATTTATAGGAAATCTACCTGAAGAAATGAAAGAGTCAAACTTTTATGGAGTTGAATTAGATAGGATTAGTGGACAAATTGCTAAAGAACTTTACCCTAATGCCAATATACAAATAAAAGGATTTGAAGAAACCAAATTTTCTAATAACCTATTTGATGTGGCCATAGGAAATATTCCTTTTGGAGAATTTAAAGTAGCAGATCGTGAGTATGAAAGAAATAACTTTCTAATTCACGATTATTTTTTTGCTAAAACTTTAGATAAGGTTAGAGATGGCGGCATCATTGCATTTATAACATCTTCAGGAACAATGGATAAAAAAAGTGAAGATGTTAGAAGATATATATCAGAAAGGGCGGAGTTCTTAGGAGCAATACGACTACCTAATAGAACATTTAAAGGAGTAGCAGGTACAGAAGTAACTTCAGATATAATCTTTTTAAAAAAGAGAGATAGGCTATTAAAGCTAGATGAAGACTGGGTAAAGCTAGATGAAAACGAAAAAGGACTAATATATAATAAATACTTTGTAGATAATCCTCAGATGGTAATAGGGACTATGGAAGAAATACCGTCAAGATTTGGGACAAGCCTTTCATGTATTGAAAATAAAGATATTTCTTTAGAAGAAGGACTAAAAAAAGCCATTAAAAATATCCAAGGTATGTATGAAGAAGCTCAAATAAATGATGATTTAGGAGAAGAAACAATACCAGCTGATGATAGTGTTAAAAACTATTCTTTTGCTTTAGTGGATGATGAAATATATTTTAGAGAAAATTCAATTATGCAAAAAATATCTTTAAACGAAAAGGATAAAGATAAGGTAAAAGAATATTTAAGATTAAATGAAAGTTTAAGGAAAGTTATAACCTATCAAAAAGAAGACTATTCAGATGAAGAGATAAAAAAAGAACAAGAAAATCTAAATAAATTCTACGATGATTTCAATAGCAAACATGGAAGACTAAATTCAAAAACCAATAAAAAGTTATTTAGAGAAGATGCCAATTTTTCTTTAATTTCAACTTTGGAGAAATTAGATAAAGAAGGCAACTTTATAGGAAAATCTGATATCTTTAACAAGAGAACTATAAAAAAAGCTGTAATAATAGATCATACAGATAGGGCAATAGATGCTCTGGTACTCTCTATTAGTCAAAAAGGTAAAATAAATTTTGATTATATGGAAGAATTGACAGGAAAAACAAGAGATAAATTAATAGAAGAATTAAAGGGAGAAATATTTTTAAATTTAGATTCCTTTGAACCTAATGATATAAATCCATTTAAGTCTGCTAATGAGCTAGGAGATTTTTCAAGACCTTACGTAAGTGCTGATGAATACTTGTCAGGAAATATAAGAGATAAAATTGAAGTTGTAGACTCTTATATTAAAAACATCGAAAAAGAGTTAGGAAAGGAAGAAAATCTAGAGGATAGTAAACTCTTAAAAAAAGAATTAGAAGAGTTACATTTTCAAAAAGCAAAGCTAGTGGAAGTAATGCCTAAAGCACTAGATGCAAGTGAGATTACAGTTAGAATGGGTGCAACATGGATACCGGAACAAGATTACAAAAAATTTATGTTTGATTTGTTGAAAACACCAGTTTCATCAAGGTGGAATATAGATATTAAGTATTCTGACTTTACAGGAGAATATAGAGTTGAAGGAAAAAGCTCTGATAGGGACAATGACCTTGCTTCTTTTACCTATGGCACAAATAGGGTAAATGCCTACAAATTGATAGAAGATACTTTAAATTTAAGAGATACTAAGGTATTTGACCAAGTAGAAGACAGTGATGGAAAGAAAAAATCTGTGCTTAATCAAAAAGAAACAATGCTTGCAAGAAGTAAGCAAGAGATGATAAAAGAAGAATTTAAAAGCTGGATATTTGATGATGTGGAAAGAAGAAATAGATTAGTAGAAGATTATAACGAAAGATTCAATTCCATAAGACAAAGGGAATATGACGGATCTAATCTTACTTTTGAAGGAATGAATCCTGAAATAGAATTAAGAGCACATCAAAAAGATGCCATAGCAAGAGGTTTGTTTGGTGGAAATACTTTACTTGCCCATGAAGTAGGAGCAGGAAAAACCTTTGAAATGATAGGTATAGCCATGGAGTCAAAAAGACTTGGTATGAGTAATAAGTCAATGTTTGTTGTTCCTAACCACATTGTAGAGCAATTTGGAAGAGAATTTAATGAACTTTATCCAGGAGCAAATGTATTATGTGCCACAGAAAAAGACTTCACACCAGATAGACGAAAAAGATTTTGTAGTCGTATTGCTACAGGAAGTTTTGATGCTGTTATTATAGGGCACAGTCAATTTGAAAAAATTCCTATATCAAAAGAAAGACAAGAATATGAATTGCAAGGTCAAATTGATGAAATCATTGACTATATAGATGAATATAAAAGAGAAAGGGATCAAAGATTTACTGTAAAGCAATTAGAAAAAACAAAGAAAAAATTAGAGACAAAGTTAGAAAAACTAAATGCTGATTATAAGAAAGATGACGTTGTAACCTTTGAGGAACTGGGAGTAGATAAGTTATTTGTAGATGAAGCCCATGCCTACAAAAACCTCTATCTATTTTCTAAAATGAGGAATGTAGCAGGAATTACTTCTACAGATTCACAAAAATCATCAGATATGCTTATGAAATGCCGCTATATGGATGAAATAACTAATAATAAAGGATTAGTATTTGCCACAGGTACACCAGTAAGCAACAGTATGGCTGAACTTTATACCATGCAGAGATATTTACAGTATGATGAATTAAAAAAGATGAAATTGCAACATTTTGATTCTTGGGCGTCTACTTTTGGAGAAACAATAACGGCAATAGAATTAAATCCTGAGGGTAATGGTTATAGGAGCAAAACCAGATTTGCAAAATTTTATAATCTTCCTGAACTTATGAATACTGTAAAAGGATTTATGGATATTAAAACAGCTGATGTTTTAAATCTTCCTACACCAATTGCCCATTATGAAACTATAAAAACAAAGCCTACCGAAGAACAAAAAGAAATTCTTGAAACTTTTTCTGAGAGAGCAGATAATGTTCGTGATAAGCAGGTAGATTCAAGTGTTGATAATATGCTATTAATAACTAATGATGGGAAGAAGATGGCATTAGATCAAAGATTAATCAATCCTTTACTTCCTGATGATCCTAATAGTAAGGTAAATACCTGTATAAAAAATGTATTTAGCATTTGGGATAAATATAAAGATAAAAAATCTGCTCAATTGATATTTTGTGATATGTCTACACCAAGTAGTGATTTTAATATCTATGATGATATTAAAACAAAACTTATAGATATGGGAGTACCTGAAAATGAAATAGAATTTATTCATAAGGCAAAAAACAATATGGAAAAAGACGCTATCTTTGATAAGGTAAGAAAAGGAGAAATAAGAGTCTTACTTGGTTCAACACAGAAAATGGGAGCAGGTACTAATGCCCAAGACAAACTAATTGCAATTCACGATCTTGATATACCATGGAGACCTGCTGATCTTTCTCAAAGGGCAGGCAGGATTGTTAGGCAGGGAAATGAGAATAAGGAAGTCCATATATTTAGATATGTAACAGAAAATACTTTTGATGCCTACCTTTTCCAAACCTTAGAGAATAAACAAAAATATATTTCCCAAATTATGACGTCAAAGACTCCTGTAAGAGTTGCAGAAGATGTAGACGAAGCCACATTAAACTATGCCGAAATCAAAGCTCTTGCAACAGGAAATCCATTAATAAAGGAGAAGATGGACCTTGATGTTGAAGTTTCTAAACTTAAAATGCTAGAGTCCAATTTTAAATCAAATCTTTACAAGCTGGAAGATAAAGTAGTTAAATTTTATCCAAAGGAAATAGAAAGATTAAAAGAAAGGATAGAGAACTTAAAGGAAGATATTAAAAATGTTGAGCCTTATAGAGAAGTAGATAAAAATTTAAAAGAAGATAATAAATTTACCTCTCTAATTATTGACGGAAAGAAGTATATAGATAAGAAAATAGCTGGAGAGTTTTTGTTGAACAAAATTAAGGGAGTTAAAATATATAGGGAAATGGATAAAGATGGAGAAAAAATAGGTGAATATAGAAATTTTGATTTATCCATAAAATATGATTCTTTTTTCAATAAATATAACTTTATATTAAAAGGTAAGGGAGAATATAGAGGAGAGTTTGGAACAGATGAAATAGGTAATATAACAAGAATGGATAATGTATTAGATAAATTACCAGAAAGATTAGAAAATACAATTTCAAAACTAAAAGATACAGAAGAGCAATTTCAAACAGCCAAAATTGAAATACAAAAGACATTTCCACAAGCTGAACTTTTAAAGGATAAGACACTAAGACTTGCAGAAGTAAATAATTTACTAGATATGGGAAAAAGTGAAGATATAAGCCAAGATAATCCATTACTAGAAGAAGTAAAGGAAGAATTAATTAATTTCTTGAATAGAGAATATGAAGAAGATAACAAAGTAGAAGATTTTGATAACCTATTTCCTGATTTAAATGACATAAGAATAGCTTATACAACTACACCAGATGAAAAACATGAGATACAAATTAGTTTAGATTTGGAAAATTATAAAATGAATACCTATGTAGATAATACTATAATTGACAGCTTTCAGTACACCTATGATCCTTTGGACGCAAGTGATTTGGAAGAGTTAATACAAATAAAGACGGATATTGGCTTTTGGGATTTTAGTGAGCTTTTAGCAGTTGATGAAAAAAAGTTAAAGGAAATTCTTGGATTTGAAATAGATGATGAAGGTAATTTTTATGATCCATTAAATTTAGACTTGGATAATGATGGAATTCCTGATAGATATGATAATGACTTTAAAGATTCTGATTATTTTGAATCTACTTATGATGTTGAAGATAATTTTCATGCTAAAGAAGAAAAGCAGTCTATATTAGAAAAAATTGCAGAATTTAAAGAGCAAGAAAGAATAGAAGAGATAAAAGATAAAAATGATAAGATACAAGAAAGGTAATAAGAGGGTCAGATTTTGTTCTTATATTTATTTAAAGGTAGATATGGGATTTGAAAAAGATAAGTTTGAAGATTTTCTTAGAGGGAAAATTTACATTTGATGTAAAAATTCAAAAAATTAATATCAAGCTTATTAGAACAGGAAATAGAAAATTTAGATAATAATAAATTTTAGTTAACAGATTTTATCGAAAAAGATGTAGACGAACCAGTATTAACATTGGATAAAATAAAGCAATTTGAAATACAGGAGGATAAATATATGTATTACAAAGATATTAGAGAGAATATTAAAAAAATGGCAAATGACAATTACAAGGATTTTATAAAAGCGATTGTAGGTATAGAAAAAGGAATAGATGACGAAAAGGCTCTTGAGGAGATATATGATAAGTATATGGAAAATGATACAAGTGTATTATTGAGTGAAGGTTTCGATTATATGATTGATGAAATGAAAGAGCAAGGGAAAATTGTTGAAAATGAAAATAGTATTGAAGAAAAAGATGATTTAGTAAATTTGGTAGGAAATATAGTTGGAGAAGTTAAAAATCTAGAAAAAGAAAATGCAAATGGTGAAAAATTTAAAGTAAGTAATTTTTCAGTAGTATCAAAAGACGAGAAAGGAAATAAAATCTATACAAGATGTTCGGCTTATGGAGAAAAAGCAAAGGATGTAGCAAACTATAGAAAAGGAGATTTCGTAAAGATATTTGGACAAGTAAAGACATTTATAGATAATAATGGAAAAGAATATAAGAACGTGCGTATTCTATCTACTAAACTTTTAAAAACAAGAGAACAGTTAAAGAAGAAAAATAAAGGAAAGAAATCTATATTAGGGCAAATAGGCGATTTAAAAAGTAAGAATAAAGAAAATATAAAAAAGTTGGAGCATCATAAAGGAGTTGAGAGGTAGTATGGCGGTCTTCGGACTGCCATGTTTTTTTATTACTGAATTGAATGTAATATTGAATAATCAGTTAAGATATCATATACTATTTGTAATAGAATACTGTAAGTAAGATGATTATTTTGCATATTTAAAAACAAGGTATTAATAAAGATAAATAAAAAAATATAAATTGAGAGTAAGAGGTAGACTATTGAAAAAAAACATTGTAATTGTAGATGACGATGAAAGGTTAGCAGATCTCATGAGAATTTATTTAGAAAATGCTAATTATAATGTTGTAACTTTTTTGTCACCAGTCAATGCATTAGAATATTTAATCGACAACATTCCCGATATCTTGTTGTTAGATATAATGATGCCGGAAATAGATGGTATAGAGATGTTAATAAAATTGAGAGATAAGTATAAGTATCCGATTATTCTTGTTAGTGCAAGAAATACCAATTTAGATGTAATAGATGGATTAGGCAAGGGAGCTGATGATTATTTGAAAAAACCTTTTGATCCAAGTGAATTGGTTGCTAGAGTTAATGCAATGATTAGGCGAAATGAAGAATATAGCAAAAATTCAAATTATACCATCATATATTATAAAGATTTAGAAATCGATATGGACAAACAGATGGTATTTAAAAATGATAAAAAGTTAGATCTTACCCAATCAGAATATAAGATTTTAAAAGAGCTAATAAAATGTAAAGGGAAAATTATATCAACTGAAAATTTATTTAAGTTAATTAGTGGAGATGATTACTATAATAGAGAATGTAATTCAGTGGCTGTACATATTAGAAATTTAAGATTGAAGTTAAATGATAGTTTTGATAATCATAAATATATAAAAACGTCATGGGGAGTTGGCTATTATGTTGACTAAAGAAAAAAGATTATTAATAAAAAGTTTGTTGTTTTTCCTACTTATTTTGTTTATAGTTTATATAATACTTGGGAGTAATATACATGATATTTTTGTAAAGAACTATTTGTTTGAAACAAAAGAAGTTAAGTACTTAGGTAAAGTATATACTAGTGGAATTTTAGATTGGCAAATTTTAAGAAATCATATTGTTATTGGTATAATCTGTGTGTTTATTATCACTTTTTATATTAATTATATATTTTTTCAAAATGAAAGTAAGAACTTTGTTAATAATATTACTCAGAGAATTATAAGTATAAGAAAAGGTGAGAAAGTTAAAGATGGATTGGAATTTATTTCTATAGATAGAGAAATAGAAGAACTAATAAAATTAGAAAATGATTTATCTGAAAAAATAAAAGCTCAATTTATAGAGTACAATCAAGAGATGATGTTTTTAGCTCATGATCTTAAAACACCATTAACAGCGATAATAGGTTACACAAATTTATTAATAGATAATCCAGAATTAGATAGACAAAAAGGGAATAAGTATTTAGAAATAGTTTTGGATAGTTCTCATCAGTTAGAAACTTTAATAAATAAATTTTTTGAGTTATCAAAATATAGTGTTCAATCTGATTTATTAACTAAACAAAATATAAAATTAGAAGACATAATTATTGAGATACAAGAATCCTTATATGTTGAAAGAAAAAAACATGATATAACACTTAGTAATAATTTAGAAGAAAACGTGTACGTTGATGTGAATTCAGAGCTTTTTGCAAGAGCATTGATAAATATATATAGGAATGCTGTTAAATATGCAGATAGAGGCTCAGAAGTTATAACGAATTTAACAGTAAATAATCAAGATAAAGTTTCTTTGTCCATTACAAATAAATTTTCGAGTGTAAATAAAGTTGATGTAAATAAAATATTTAATACTTTTTATAGAGGAGAAAATAGTTACGAAGGAAATGGATTAGGGCTAGCTATTGCAAAAACAATAATAGAAAAACAAGGGAGTACAATAAAAGCATTTCAAGAAAATAATGAATTGACAATTGTAGTTGAAATATAATGACAAAGAAATATTAATTTTTTAACCTTCACTAGTTGAAAACTAGTGGAGGTTTTATATTGTGACTTTAGTCAGTTGAGCACGCAACGCGTGCGAAACAAAAAACTACCCGCTATGCGGGTAGGCAACAATAGGTTATACCAAAAAATCACCTCAGTATTATAATAGAGTTGTTCAGACCTAAAATAATAAGAGGTGATTAATATGGCTCAAAAGGCAAATTCATTATCACACACAAAATGGATGTGTAAATATCATATTGTCTTTACACCAAAGTATAGACGAAAAATAGTATTTAATCAATACCGAGATAGTTTGGGAGAAATATTTAGGATGTTATGTAAATACAAAGGAGTAGAAATAATAGAAGGACATTTAATGCCAGATCATGTGCATATGTTAGTTAGTATTCCTCCAAAAATATCAGTGTCAAGTTTCATGGGATACTTGAAAGGGAAAAGTGCACTAATGATGTTTGACAAGCATGCAAACCTAAAATACAAATTTGGAAATAGACATTTTTGGGCAGAGGGATATTATGTAAGTACAGTAGGATTGAATGAACAAACAATAGCAAAGTATATAAGAGAGTAAGAGCAACACGACATAGCAATGGATAAAATGAGTGTAAAAGAATACGAAGATCCATTCAAAAGAAGATGAATGAAGCCCTTTCAGGGCTGGCTAAAGAGGCAAAAACAATAAGGTTTGAACAAAGTGAAAACCAGCGCCTTGAGACGCTGGTTGGTATCACTCGGGCTTATAGCCCGTGATCAAACCACCCGTTTTACGGGTGGTTATGATTGAAATAAATTAAGGAATGTTATATATTAGCATTTCTTTATCAGGAAAATAAAGAAATCTTAATATTTTTATTTTTAAATATTTACTATATCTATATGATTTTTTAATAAACAAATTCACATAAGTTGTTATAGTTAAGTTAAATAAAGCGGGGGTGAATGATAAAATGCTTGATTCAAAGTATCTAATAAAATTAGAAAATAATAGAGAGGTAAAGCGAATATTAAGTGATTACTATACACCTAGACTAGGAAGAGTGTTTAAAGCTGAAGAAAAGAAATATTTTTATGATACGGGTACAGGGAAAATAGCTGAAATAACTGATGAAGTTTATAAAATATTAAAGACGGTTTTAGAAAATGGAAAAATACAAGACCTTAATAAACTGAATTTAACAGACGAACAATTAGAAGAAGGCTTTTTAGATATTTTCAAGGCTATAAAAGAAGAAAATGTTTTATCTGCAAATCCAGTAGTTAAATTAACTGGAGAGGGAGTATACAATCTAGAATATAGTTTATCCAATAATCTCACAAGTTTATTGCTAGAGGTTACAGAAAAATGCAATCTAAGATGCAAATATTGTATTTATAATCCTAATCATCCAGAATTTAGAGACTTTGGACATAGAGATATGAATATAGATATTGCAATCAAAGCTGTTAATATGTTGTTTGAAAATTCGAATGACACAAACGAAGATATATGCATAGGCTTTTATGGTGGAGAGCCATTATTAAATAAGAAATTGATAAAAGAAATTGTTGAGTACTCTAAAGTAAAATCTATTGAATATGATAAAAATGTTATATTTGCAATGACTTGTAACGGAACATTAATGGATATAGATACTGCTCAATATATAGTTGAAAATAATTTCAATATCATTTTTAGTATAGATGGACCAGAGGAAATACATAATGAGAATAGAATTTTTGCTAATGGAAAAGGAAGTTTTCAAAGTGCTATTCAAGGTGTTAAAAACTATCAATATGTAAAAGAAAAAAGCGGAAAAGAAATGGAGAACCCATTAGTATTTAACATGGTAGTAGATGGTCAAGATATTTTAGGTAAATACACTAAGATTCAAAACTTTATTGATAGTAATGAATGGCTACCAGAAAATTTACAGATTTTGATTACCGCAATAGATTTAGGACCAGAAGAATCTGAATACATACTTCCAATGAGTATTGAAGAAAGAGAAATCACTAAAAATAAAATAGATCCTTCGTTATATTGGCTTAGGAAGCAAAATACTAATAGAAAAGAGAAAACAATAATTGATCAGTCATTGTATAAAGGGCTTGAGAGAATACATAAGCGCCTTTGTATTGATAAACCAGTTACTCATTATGGAATGAATGGATGTTGTGTTCCTGGCAAACAAAGGATGTATGTAACAGTAGATGGAGAAATTTATCCGTGTGAAAAGACTGGTAATATACCGTCTTTAGGCAACGTTGAAAAAGGATTTGATATAAATAAAATAAAAAGATTTTATATAAAAGATTTCATTAATGAATCTTCTAAATACTGCAAAAATTGCTGGGCAATAAACTTATGTGGCTTATGCTATACGAACTGTTTTGATAGCAATTCTATACATTATAGCTATAGACATAAAAGTTGTATAGAAGAAAGGATTTATCTTTCTAATCTTCTAAGTGAATATTGTGCGTGTTTGGAAAATTTTCCAGATATCATAAAAAATTTGGAAGACTAGATTTTGATAAAAATATTAAATAGGAGGTGAGAAAATGAAATTTATTTCTACAGGAAATGGTGGAGCTAGACCATTTGCATGTATGTGTAGTACAACTACAGGACATGCTGATGCAAGACATACTAGCTGGATACCACCTTGTTTACATTGTGGTTGTTCATGTGGTTCCAAAGGTGAATACAAAACTGGAAATAGAGTTGCATCTTTAAGAACAATAGGACAGAAGTAATTATAAACAGCTCTTGAGCTTTTACTCAAGAGCTGTTTATAAAATTTTAGTTACATTTAAAAATTATTTAGTATGGATTATTTTATATATTGGAGATAGAAATATGGACAGATTAGAAATTTCAAATTTAAGCAAATCATATGACAAGAAAGTGCTAAATGATATTAATTTAATTTTAGAACCAGGATTATACGGACTTTTAGGAGCTAATGGAGCTGGGAAAAGTACGTTGATGAAAATTTTAGCTACTCTTTTAAAGCCTAGCTCAGGGAATGTAGTTTTTAATGGTGAAAAAGTAAAGAGAAATAATAGTAAATATTTAGATAAAATATCATATTTACCCCAAGATTTTGGGGTGTATTCAAATTTTAGCGGTAAGGAATTTATAGATTATATAGGAAAACTAAAAGGAGTTCCGACAGGAAAATTAAGAGAACGTAGTGAGATACTATTTAAGAAATTTGAATTACGTGATTATAAAAGTAGAAATGTTGCAAAATATTCCGGTGGAATGAAAAGAAGGATAGGAATAATACAAGCTTTTATTAATAATCCATCAATAATACTTTTAGATGAACCAACGGCTGGTCTTGACCCGATGCAAAGATTGACTTTTAAGAATTTTATTTCTGAGGAGAGTAAAAATAGAATTATTATATATTCTACACATATAACCGAAGATATTGAATCTATTTGCGATAATATAATTATGATAAAATCTGGAGAAATAATTTCTGAAGGTACTGAAGAAGAAGTATTAAAAGCTTTAGAAAATAAAATTTATGAAATTATAATATCAAAATCTGGTTTGTTAGATTTTTTAGAAAATAATTTAGTAGTAAATTATAAAGAACAGGATAATTGCTATAGGGTTAGATATATTAGTAATAAACAAACATGCAATTCTAAATTAGTTAAACCTAATTTGGAAGATTTGTATTTATACTATAATAAAAGAGTCGGAGATGTTAAAAATGTTTAGTTTAATCGGATATGAATTTAAAAAAATAATAAAGAATAAAGTTAATATAATTTCAATTCTTATTATGACCTTAATAATTTTATATTCATTTATTCCAAAAATAATCAATTATAGTACAACAACAGAAGATAATGACTTATTGAAAGGTAAAAAAGCAGTTAGATATGAAACAAATTATTTGAATGAGAGATTTGATAAGCCATTAGCTTCAAATAAAATATTAGGTGATATTAAAGATTTAAAAAAATTAACTAAAAATACTAATGAAGAATTTTATGATCCTAAAAATTATATGGATAAGAAAGATTATAACTCTTTATTTCTTCCATTAGGGGGATATTATTCTTGGATATCAGAAAGTTATGAAGGATTAGATGATAAACCTTATTGGGTATTATCTGATTTGTTAAATTATAATGATAAGTTAGATGATTTTTATAATTATAGAATGATGAAAGTGGAGAAGAGTATTAATAATTCACAGACTATAAAAAATCATCCTAAAGAAAGACAATATTGGAAAGAAAAGGCAATTCGTACAAATGGTCCGTATAATTATGGGTATTATGAAGGATGGAGCTCAATAAATGATACCTTCGATATATATGTCTTATTAATACTATTAGTTGTAGCCATCTCTATTTCAGGTGTTTTTTCTAGAGAGAACGAAAGTAATATGGTTTCTATTATTTTATCATCTAGAAATGGTGTCAAAAAATTATCTAAAGCTAAAATAATAGCTTCTGGTTTGTATATAGTACTGCTTTCATTAATTATGATATTAATATTAACTATTCCAAATTTATGTTTCTACGGGACTAGTGGTTGGGATTTTCCAGTACAAATTTTAAACACCAAAATACTATATAGTTGGAATTTATTAGATTTATATTTGATTAGAATAGCTATAAGTTTAGTTACTGCATTATCATTTGGATCACTATGTTTGTTTTTATCATCAATAACTAAAAAAACTTATATAGTAAATGTTATTTCAATGTTATTTATAATAGCTTCTTTTTTACTACCTGATGTGAGGAACAGATTATTTGTACAAATAGCAATGTTATTACCTCTTCAGTTAAATGGAGTTTTATATTATTCATATATAAGTTATTCATTATTTGGAAAGATATTTAATATATATCAAATAGGACCAGTTATTAATGTGTTAATTATGATATTGCTCTCTTTAATAGCTGCGTTATACTTCCGAAAGCAAGAATTAAAATAATATATAGAAGGGAGAAAATAGTGAGAAATATTAAAAGATGTATAGAGATTGCATATAATAGTAACAGAAATCATATGATAATTTATATTTTACTTACAATTTTAAATGGTATTTTCTCTGGCATATCTATCTTCTCTCTACAAAACTTGGTAAATGTTATACAAGTGAGTTACCAAAATGACAATTCAATGATCATTCCAGTAGGGAAATTTTTAATAATAAATATAGCATTTATATTAATAAGTTCATTGCAGCAATATTCGTATAGCATATTGAGCTTTTCGATGGATAAGTATTTATGTGTAGTATTTGCTGAGAATTGTGATGAATTAAGCGTAAAGGATTTTGAAAACGAAGAAGTTTATAATAAAATAGGCCAAATAAACAGATTTGGTAAAGATAAAGTTGTAGAAATATTTTTTAATATAGTACAGTTTATAGAAAGTGTAATAGCTATTATTACTATTTCAGGAATTATTTTCTCAAGCTCAAACAATAGTTGGGTTATAATAATTTTGATACCTATTATTAATTTCTTGATAAACATTAGATTTGGGAAATATATCTATAATATCGAAAATGATAATATAGTTTTATATAGAAAACAAGAGTATTGCAATTATTTGATTAGTAATAATATTGCTTGTAAAGAGAGAATATTCTATAACTTTGGTGAAAGTTTGATAAAAAAATTGGATCAAGTTACAGATGCTATAATACTTAAGAACAAAAAGATCACTGTTTTGACTTTATTAATAAACAGCATTTTTAATATTATTGAGCTGATTGCAAAAGTATATCTAATTTTAGTAGAAAGTATTAGTGTTTTTACAAATGACGGTCTGCTAGGTTCAATACTTGCATATATTTATTCTTTAGACATTGTCATGCAGAAGACCAATTTGTTACTTGGAAATATGCTGCTTATTATTAGTAATAGACTCTATGTAGAAACTTTTTTTGGGCTAATAGATAAAAATAATACTAATAATAAAAAAACAGATGATTTAAGAAAAATAAATAAAATAAATCAGATTGAACTTAAAAATATTTCTTATTCTTATGATGGAAATAAAAATGTGCTTAGCAATATCAATATAAAATTCGATCACAATGGGTTATATATAATCAAAGGGGGTAATGGAAGAGGAAAAAGCACTTTACTTAAGTTATTATGCGGGTTATACTTTGATTATACAGGAGAAATAAGGGTTAATGGTTTGAATATTTCGAGCTATAGTTTATTAGAATATAGGGCTAGAATAGGTGTAGTATTTCAGGACTTTAATAGATATGAAACTAGTGTAAAAGCAAACATAGCATTAAATAAAATGAATGAAACAGATTGTGTATTGAAAATCAAGAAATTGTTAAACTCTAAAGGAATTAAAATAAAAGATATCAATCCAAATACAATTTTAGGAAATTGGTTTGGAGGAAAAGAATTGTCAGGAGGAGAGTGGCAAAAAATTGCTTTTTTGAGATCTTTATACAATGAAAATGATATATTGATAGCAGATGAACCCACTTCAAATCTTGACTTTCAGTCAAAACAGAAGCTTGTAGAATTTTTCATAGAGGAATCAAAGAAAAAAATAATAATTTTGGCTACTCATGATGATATATTTGATACAATAGAGCATATTCCAATTGTTATATAGTATTCCGTTTTAATTTATAAATATAGATGTAATAAGGTGAGGGGAAAATAATGCTAAAATGATGATTTTAAGTTTGTTTTTTAGTTTTGAGTACATAAATAATTTGAAAATAATATATATTAATAATTAATGTTGGTAGATAAAAAACGTGAGAAATACCTAAATCATTTTAAAGATGTAAAAATAAAAAAAGATTTAGTGAAGATATTTTAGAGGATAAGGACATCTATTTATAATAATTATAAAGAACATAAAAATTTATGAATATTATTTATAAATTTTTTGAAGCTAAGAAAACACTAAAAGAACAAAATAAAGAAAAGAAATCTATATTAGAAAATATAAATGGTTTTTAAAGATGAAGATGAGAAAAAGGTAAAAATGGAATTTTATAAAAGATATTGGCGGTATTCGTACTGCTTTTATTATAGAGCTATTTATTTAATATTTTTTTGTATCAGAAAATTTTAGTTTTTTAATATGATCTTAGTAGCTATTTTATAGTTTAGTTTATACATAATATTTTACACTATCATTCTCAAAAATTTAGAGTTGAAGTTTTTTGGGGGAAGTAAGTGTAGATCAAGGGATATATACTTAAATTTTCTTAACATTCTTGTGAATATTTAACAGTATTTGCTACTTACCAAGCTCATTATTAATATACTTATCTGTATTTTTTCTTAATTGAGTAAGCTCGTAAATCAAGATGTTCTTATTGGAATATTCTACCATAAGAATATCTTTTTTACTTTTATATTCATCGTAAATATTTGATAGTTCTTTTATGCTTAAATTTTTATACTTGTTTTTATCTAAAATAGTTATTGATTTTTCGTATGTAATAATTTGAGTTTTGTATTCGGCATAAAATTCTTTATCTTTAGAGTTTGATTTATAGATTTCATAAATAGATTTATTTATTTTTAAAGTGTTTAAAGCCTCAATTGCAGTATAGATTTTGTTCAAATCTTTTTCTATATCCTTAATTTTATCTAAAGTTTTTTGCCTATTAATGGCTTCTTGTTGAAGTTTATTTTCTAGATCTATATTAGATGTCAGCCCATACTTTCTGAGTTGATTTAAAGTGTCAGCCATAGTATTCATATTGTGCTTCTTTGCCCATATTTCATAAGCTTTAGAAGATTGTATCTTTTTATTATTTTTTAAGTCTATTATATTGTCAACTTTTTTGTATGCTTTCGTAGAAGAATCAAAATCAATTTTTACGAACTTTTTATTCATATTATTCTCGATTCTTTCCTTGATCTTTTCATTGGTATAATCTTTTCCAAGAGTAGTTTCTTTAGCACGAATAAATCGTCCTTTTTCTCCTTGCTCTTTATGACGAAAAGATAGGTACTTGCCTAATTTGATTTCGTATCCATATTCTTCCATAAGCTTTAAGAAATTCTCATAGCTATTTGCTTTATTAATAGCATGATCGATAGAAATTTGAAGTTTATGTTTCCAAGATTTTCCTTTCTTAAATTCAATATATTCTTTGTAGGATTTTCCATTAGTTTTATATTTATTTTTAAACTTCATATAGTCTTCATCTATAACAGATAACTTATATTTTCTACACAAGTCATCACTATAATTTCTAATTTGATGGTAAGATTTTTTATTGCTTTGATAGGCTTTACCTGTATCAAAAGAAACATTATTAAATAGAATATGGTTATGAATATGCTCCTTATCAACATGGGTAGTTATTACGTATTCATATTTTCCTTGCAGCACCTTCTCACATAATTCAATTCCAATTTTGTGAGCCTCTTCAGGTGTAGTTTCTCCAGGTGCGAAAGCTTGAATTAAATGCCTAGCTAAAACTTTAGCTTTAGAATTACATTCTATTTTTGTTTGTTCAAACTCTAAATGAGCAGTTGTAGGGTTACAATTTAGAGATGAAATTAGAATTTTTTCGTCTGTTTTATTGCTATCCATAATATAATCAAGGGCAGCTTTTAAGGTAGATTTAATAGGATGAATTTTAGTAACAGCCATTATTTTTTCTCCGTATTAAAACTATTGGAATAGGTAAGAGAGTATATTTTTTTACGCATGGATAAAATATCTTTTGCTTGTTTTTCTAATGATTTTTTCAAATCATCTACATCATTTTTGTATATAAGGGATGTTGAGTTTACTCTTTTTGCAATTTGATTTATACTACTTGAAGTACGACTTATATTTGTTGACATTTCACGAAAAACATCCATATCTAGAATAAAGATATCTTTTTCTAAAATACATTTTATAATAAACGCTCTAAGAGATTTGCATTTTGATGCTTTATATTTTTTGTTCAGTAATTCCAATTCTTCATCAGATAGCATTAGATATATCCCGTTATTTCTAGTTCTATTTGCCATAGGTTACCTCCTTTATATAGTTAAGTAAAAAAAGAAAAACCTGTAAAAGCAAGTATAGCAACTTGTTTTACAGGTTTAATTTATTATATATTCTTTAAGAAAACTCCTGAGTTTTGCTTCTAATTATCTTATATTTTATCACCTTTAAAAAGAATAATCAAATTTCGTATATGAGAGAATGTAAATATTTTTTATAAGGATAGCTAATGCAAGTTAAAAAAATTAGGGGTTTGGGGATATTCCCCAACAAGCAAAATAGATTAAAACAAACGGTGGCTTTATAGTTGATTTAATCTATTTTTTCGTAAGTGCATATGCATTTACTGTGCTTGCTCATATACTAATAGTATAAGAACAGCTTTAAGCATAGTTCTTAAAAATGAACCTAATCATCTATGATAAAATTATAGATATTAGGGATGAAATGGGATTGTTTTATGTGCTTGCTGGGTTTCCAACTTAGGAATTACTCATTTAGTAGACTCCACCCTCATTCCATTACCTTTCATCTTTTCGGTTGGTTAGGTTCATTTATTGATTACCTGTATAACTCGTGAGCCTGTTGTGGTTTTGGATTAACAGGGCATCCCAAATTATAGGAGGTATATTATGTCAGAAAAAATTGTTGTAGGAATTGATGTTAGTAAAGCTTTCAGTGACATCTGTATTCTATCACCTAATAATGACATCATCAAAAGACTTAAAATTTCTAATGATATTAATGGTATGAAGTCGCTCATCTATGTACTTGAAAAGGTAGAAGATGAGTACGAAGATAGAGCAGTAATTATCATGGAAGCTACTGCACACTATCATCAAATTTTAGCTAATTTTTTCCGTAAGCATAATTACGAAGTCATTGTAATTAATCCGATTCAAAGTGGAGCATTGAAAAATATCAATATCCGAAAAATTAAATCAGATAAAACAGATGCATATAATATAGCGTTGCTATATCGTATTAAGAATTACAACGAAACAATTACACACTCAGATACCGTTAACAGTATCAAAAAGCTTTGCAGACAGCATAAAGAATTGACTGATGAAATTGTGGAACACATCAACCGATTAATCGCTTTTTTAGATATTTCCTTTCCAGATTTCAAAAAAGTATTTACGGATTTACAAGGTAAAACACCTTTGTCTTTGCTTGAAAAATATCCTACTATACAGGAAGTATTATCTCCTGAAAATAAGCAAGATATTATTCAACTGATAAAAGAAAATTCACATAAAAGCAACTCCTATGCCGAAGCAAAATATGAAAAACTAGTGAAAGCTGCTGAAAAATCTATTGAAGTTTGTATAGTAAGCCTTAGTTCAGCAGTACTTATTCAAACAACTGTAAGAGTTATTTTTAGTTTACAGGAAGCTTTGAAAGCAATCGATGATGAAATCAAAAGACTATCTCTTTTAGATGAAAAGTTTCATAAAGAAATAGTGCTTTTACAAAGTATTCCAGGCGTTGGAGAGTATACAGCATGTGTCGTTTTATCAGAGCTTGGAGATATATCCAATTTCTCGAAACCGAAAGAATTAGTTGCCTTCTTTGGATTGGATCCAGGAGTATCCCAAAGTGGAACATACAATAGGAAAAACAATAAAATCTCTAAAAGAGGATCGCCTCATGTTCGTTCAATTCTCCATATGCTGGCTAAATCTAATGTGTATCCGAATCGCAACAGAGAGTATTTAAATCCTGTTATGCGAGCTTATTTCGAAAAGAAAATAGCTGAAAAACCATACAAAGTTGTAATGTGTGCAATTATGCGAAAGATGGTTCAAATTATTTTTGCTGTCCTCAGAAACCAAAAATCATTTGAGTTAAGAACACCAGAAGAACATCAAAAACTAATTCGAGAAAAAAGTAAGTTAGTCGCATAAATTATTAAAAGTGTTGCCTCAAAAAATGAAAGTATATGAGGTTTATTTGCTATGCAAATTTTTAAGTTTTGTGACTTAAAAATGTTTTAAAATTTTTTTTAAAATAACTATTGACTTTCTTAGTTGGTCTATTCAAGCTATTCAAGCTATTCAAGCTATTAATGCTAAAAGTATTTACAAATAATAGCAAGAAAAGATAACGCAAAATAAATAATAATATGATACCATATAATTAGTATAAAAGTAAATGGTTTTTGTGAAAGTAAAAATTAGTTTTGTTGAATGTATATAAAGTATATGAGAGGAGACACATGTGGACTGGATTGAATGTTTTAATAATGCATTAGAATACATAGAAGATAATTTGGATAAAGATATTGACTACGAAAAAATATCCTGTAAAGCTTGTTGTTCTTCTTTTTATTTCAGCAGGATTTTTATGATAGTGACTGGAACAAGTGTTTCAGAATATATAAGAAGACGTAGGATGAGTTTGGCTGCAATTGATTTAATAAATACAGATCAAAAGATAATTGAAGTTGCTAGAAAATATGGATATGACTCTAATACATCTTTCAATAGAGCGTTTAAGCTTATTCATGGGGTCTCACCTAAAATGGCAAGAAGAAATAAGATTAACCTAGCGGCTTACCCAAGGCTAACATTAAGTATATCGATTTCTGGAGACTCTAGGATTAATTATTCTATTCAAGAAAAGGAAGAATTTAGAGTGCGAGGCTGTAGAGTAAAGTTAGGTTTGAATATTGAAAATAATTATTTAATAGTTCATAGATTTTGGAAGAATATTAGGAGAAGTTCAATTTTTAAAGATATCTGTAACGTGAGAAAATCATATCCTCAAGAAATATATGGAATAAGCCAATATATAGATGAAGATAATATATATTATTATATTGCATCCAATAATAAATGTGATATTTCTGAGGATATATTTGAAGTTATTATTCCAAAAACAAGGTGGGTAGTATTTTCGTGTGAGAGTTACAATATTGAGGATGTTAGAGAAGTGTATAGTAAATTTCTTAAAGAATGGCTTCCTTTTTCTGGGTATGAATTGGCCAAACTACCAGATTTAGAAGTATATAAATTAAATGAAATTACCAATAAATTTGAAATATGGATAGCAGTACAAGAAAAATGAGGTGGCAAGTATGAGGATACAAGGATTTCATGGGTATAATTGCTATTCTTCAGTTATAGGAGAACTATCCAAAAGAGAAAACAATACCAAAGTTTTAGACTTGATTAATACACAGATAAGTTTTTATTTTGACAAAGACTTATTTTGGAATGATGAGTGGTTTGCTGGTTCGATGCTAAGTCCAATAGATAGATTATTAGATTTTGATTTAAAATTTTTTTTAGGATTAGAGAAATGTAGACTAAATAAAGAATATGATAATTTAAATAATCTGATGGAACTTATGAATGATAAAAGTAATATTTTTGCGTTAGTGGATTTTTATTATTTAAATTCAGTGGATTGGAAATCGCTTGAACAGTTTAATATTTTTCCAGAGCATGATCCTCATTATGTAATTTTAGATAAAGTAGTGGAGGATAAAATATACTATTCTGATCCATACTATGATTATAGAGGAGAATTAAGTTTTCAAGAATTTTTGAGTTGTATAAATGGAGAAACAAGACAAGGGAAAATCAACAATCAAATATTTTTTATGAAGCAAATCAACTGTTTTAATAAATTCAATATTAAGGAGCTAATACAATATAGATTTAAAAGATATAATGATCAAAAGATGCCATACAATATTGAACTTTTAGGAATGGAGATAGATAAAAGAAGGTTGATAAAAGGGACAAATACAGGAGAAAAATGGGCTTTAAACGCTTATAATTGTTTGCGCTCTATTGAAGATCAGTATACAAATTTAAGCAAAATAAGCGAGATTAATAAAATTGAATTTCAACAAGAGTTTTATGAAATTTCAACTTTTTGGGGGTTAATAAGAAAAAAAATTATAGAATATTATTATGGAAGAAATTTTAATTTAAACGAGATATCATATTCAATAATAAAAGTAGCACATAGAGAAAGGGAATTAGCGAGAAAGATTATTGGATCTATGGAAAGGATAGAAAAGGAAAGTAAGAATGTATGATAAATTGTTGGAAATAATAAAAAAATATACTGCTGTTTGTCAAGAAAATATTACATTAAAATCAGATCTGTATAACGATTTGGCTATAAGTTCGATTAAATTTTATTTGATGATACTTGATATCGAGTCAACTTTTGATGTTGATTTTAAAAATGTAACAATTAGCAATCCGGAATTTAAAACAGTTGGAAGTTTAGTTAAATCTATTGATAGATTAAGAGAGGGGATAAATGAACGATAATTTTGTAAAGTCAGAAAAAGTATATATGAAATATGATAAAATAAAAAGTTTCATTAATTTACTTTTAAAGTATATAAAGCAAAATGATTCTTTATTAGATGATAGCGTTTGTATATTTACTCAAGATTCTATTTTAGATATATTAATTTTAATTGCTCTAAATAGAGCGGGTAAAAATGGGATTTTAATTGAAAAAGATGCTAAATATGAAGAGATAGTCCGTAGAGCTAAACTTGTAAAAAGCAACACTATAATAGTTTATAATCAAAATTTGCGAGAAGACTATTTTACTATTTTTAATATAGCAGAAGAAAAGGATTTATTAGTGACAAGTTCTTTTAATTATAAAATTGATAAAGAGGATGATATCAGCTCATCATATGCTATAATTTGTACTTCTGGAAGTACCGATTTACCTAAATTGGTGTATAAACAAAATAAAATTATAGAGGAACATGCTAAATTGCTTCAAAAATTATATGAATTAACTACTGAAGATACTGTTTTAATAATAGTTCCCTGTCAACATGCTTATGGATTAGAACACTTTATGGCTGCGTTTAAGAGTGGAGCTAATATAATAGTACAAAATGAATTTAATATTGGTGAAATTTTAGAATTAATTCTTAATGAGGCTATTTCGGTTATAGTAGGATCTCCATACCAATATGTTTTTATTGATAGAGCTATTCATAATGTATTAGAGATTGATAATCTTAGGATGCTATTATCTGCTGGTATGGCGATGGAAGAAAAAATTAGCTTATCTTTAGAAAAAAAATGCAATACAAAAGTTATACAAGTATATGGAAGTTCAGAGATATCAGCAGCTATGACTAATAAAGATTCCGGTATTCATGATTCTATAGGACAGCCACTCGATGGTATAGAAACTATTTTAAAGAAGAATATAGATGAAAATAATTATGAATTATTAATAAAATCTCCGTTTGTTGCAGAAAAAGTAGTTGATGGTGAAAATATAACATTTTACAACAAAGATACTTGGATTTGTACTGGTGATTTTGCAAGTTTAGATAAGAATGGAAATATTTTTATACAAGGTAGGAAAGATAATATAATTAATTTAGCTGGAAAAAAAGTTAATCCCGAAGAAGTTGAAAGAGTTTTAATGGAATTCGGAGGTATTCAAGAGTGTTATGTATATGAGAGAGAGGGAGAAATTGTTGCAGATTTAGTAAGTGAAAGGGGGGTGAAATTTAATAATACAGATATTGTTAATCATTGTAAAAAACATATTCAAAATTATAAAATTCCAACAAAATTTTTCATGGTGAAATCTATAGGAAAGACGGCTACAGGTAAGATTGAGAGGAAATAAAAGAATGGATAATAGAGAAATATTGAATTGGGGACCATTTTCCACTCCTGATATGGAAAGGATTAAACTTTTAAGATCTGAAGGAATAAATGTATGGGATGTAGAAGAAAACAAATATATTGATGCTTATAGTGGGTTGTGGAATATGAATTTTGGATATGGGAACTCAACAATCGAAAAAAACATAATTGAGCAAATGAGAAATTTACCATTTTATAACCCAATAGTATTTAGTTCTAAATTAAATGAGCAGGTTGCACATAAGTTAATTAATATACTGAATTTAGGTCAAGGCAAAGTAGTTTATGGATGTTCTGGTTCAGAAGGAGTTGAAATAGCTATAAAGATTGCTAGAAAATATTCAAACATTATAGAAGGTGAAACTAGCATAAGGAATAAGATAGCAGTAATTGATGGAGCATATCATGGAACGACATATGGAGCCTTATCTGCAACTAGGTATTCTGTTACGGATGATGGTTATGGTCCTATGTTAGATGGTTTTATTACTTTGCCTAATCCAGCAGGAGATTTTGAAGATAATAATGCATATTATATTAAAAAACTAGATAAATTGTTTAGTGTCAATAAAGATAAGATATGTGCAATTTTAATAGAGCCAGTTCTTGCATCAGCGGGTGTATTTATACTCCCGGATGAATATGTTGAGTATATAAAAAAAGAATGCGAAGAAAATAATATATTATTAATAAGTGATGAAGTTTCAGCAGGATTTTATAGATCAAGAGATTCTTTTGGATTTCATAGGTATAATATGAGTCCTGATATTGTAGTGATGTCTAAAGGCATAAATAATGGGTATTTACCTTTGTCTGCAACTTATATAAATTCAAAGATTGTCAGTAAATTTTTAGAATTTGGAGTTTCGTTAGAACATATGTCAACTCAAGGTGGAAATCCGATATGTTTATCATCTGCGAATGCAACATTAGATTATTATGAAAGGCCTTTAATATTAGATGAGATTAAGGCTTTGAAGACAGAGTTTAGAACAAAAATATATGATTATTTTAATGATCTTGAGAAAGTAAAGCAGATAAGAGTCGAGGGGCTTATGGCAGGAATTGAATTGTATGTCAATGATTACAATGAGTTATTTGAGAATATTAAAAAAATTTTAACAAAAAGAGTAATTGTTGGTTTTTCATATTATAAAAATAAGGGAACAATTTTGATTTTTCCATCATATGTTACTAAAAAAGATGAGTTAGAAATAATTTTAAGAACAATTAGAGAGGTAATAAAAAATAATGATTAATAAAAAAGTTTGTAAAATTTGTTTAAGACCTTTACCTACAGATGAAAAAGGTAACTTGCTCAGTTCTGATGATATTTGTCATGAATGCTTAAGAAAAAAGAATTCGATTGAAGAGATTGACTGGAGTGCGAAACAAAAAGAATTTGAAGATATTATCGAATCTATTAGAGGGAAACATAAGTTTGATGCGTTGATTATGTTAAGTGGTGGCAAAGATAGTGTTTATGTAGCTTATTTATTAGCAAAAGTGTATAAACTTAAAGTTGTGGGAATTACAATTGACAATGGATTTGAATATGATTCAACATTTGATAATTCTAGTAAGGTAGCATCCAAGTTGGGGATTTCTCACTTTATATATAGGTTGCCAACAAAAGACATGAAAAATTATTACAAAGTTTTAATTGGTGATAAAGATCTTAGGATGGATGACGGAAGTCAGTTATGTTTTTTCTGCGGAAGAATGTTAAAAAGTTTATCGATAGATATTGCAAAAAAATTAGATGTAGGAATGGTTGTATCTGGTCATACGTTGGAACAAATTAGAGCATTAGGAAACGAAAAAGGTAAAGATAGAAGTTTTGAAATTAGAATGAGATATATACAAAATTATGAAAAAAATAATTATTTAAAATTAGAGAAAATTTTAACTGACAATGGTATGGAACATTTAATGTATCTTGTCGATAACAACATTGAAAATAATAAATTTGAAAATTTCATATATCCATTATCTTATTTTGAATATAAGCCATTAGAAATTGTAAATTTACTAAAAAATGAGTTGGATTGGCAACCAGATACTAACTTCACTAAAAAATATATTTCTTCTGGATGTAAATTGGCGAAATTAATGGAATATATTGCAAATAGTAATGGTGTTGAAACATATGTGGAGAAGGAATTTAGTGATCAAATTAGAAGAGGATCTATGACAAAAGAAGAAGTTGAAGAAATAAAAAAAGGACAATTAGAAAGCCAAGAATTAGTGTTAGATCTTCTTAATAAGTTAGAATTATCACCCGATAATCTATAAATTGATTTAAAAGAGGAGATAGATATAAAGTGGTAATGAGTTCGTATTTTCATGGATATAACTGTTTTTCATCGGTTTTGGGTGAGAGCTTAAAAATATTGAAAAAAGAAGAATATTTAAAGTTTATAAGTTTGAGATGGACGTTTGATTATTGCAGAGCAATGGAAGATGACAATTTATGGTTTATCGGAGCTTGCGTGGAACCATATGATTATCTTTTACAATATGACTTAAATAAATTTTGTGGAATTGAAATTAAAGAAGTTATACCAGAAATTGATAAGATAAACAGAGAATTAAGAAATGAGCTATCAGAGAATGGATTTCAATTAACTATGGTAGATTTTTATTATATAAAATCTATAGATTGGAATAGGATGGAGAGGTTTGGTTTTTATCCTAGACATTTACCACATTTTATAGTAGTAACAGAACTTACAGAGAATGGCATTAGATATATAGACCCACAATATAGATTCATGGGACAGATGAGAATGGATGAATTTGCTTTAGCAAGAGATAGTAAAGTTTGTAATATAGAGGTAAATAATAGATACTTTAGATTTATTAATATAAATAAAAATGAAAATAAAGATGACTATGTAAAATACCAATTAGAAAGATATTTAAAAAATAAGCACATAAATAAAATTTCAATGTTTGCATCTGATGTTATGGAAATCTACATTAAAGAACAAGATAGAAATAACATAGAGTGGTTGTTTAATACTTATTTGTCATTAGAAAGCATAGTAGATATGAGGGTAGGCTTTTCAAGGAATATTCTAGACCTTAATGAGTTTCAAAAAGTAGAATTAAAAAAGGTAATTGAAATATGGATTAAGATTAGAAAACTATTTTTAAACATGTATAAAAAACCTAATTTAAGGAGTGTCGAAAGTATACAAGAAGCGAAAGCAATGCTATTAGATGTAGAAAAAACAGAAAATAGATTCATAGAAGATTATTTGAAGAACTATGAGGAGGATAATATATATGCTAAAAAATAAAATTCCAAAATTGTGGGTTTATAATGCTGGTATTGATAAAACATGGCAGACAGAAAGTCAAGGAATAAGGAAGATTAATAATCCTAAAGAACAGTATATATTAAATGCTCAATCTGAATTAAATATTTTTTTGTGTAAAAAAGATGATTATTTAATTGTAATTAGAGAACCTGATAGAGAATTTATAAATGATATTTCTACTTTTGGAATAGAAAAACCAACTTTTATAAAAGTATCAAACAATAGGATAACTATCTCTGAAATACTTGAGAACGAAATGAACAATACAATGGAATTAAGTAGGCTTAATGGAAAAAATATAGTCTATAGTCCTTATATATTAAGTAAAATAGATGAAAATAATGCAAAAAAATTAAATTTGCATATAAATGGTAAAAATTCGGTATTAGTCAAACAAATTAACAATAAAACATTTATTAGGAAATTATCTATGGAAAATGAATTTCCTAGAATAAATGGATATGTTTGTAGATGTAAAGATGAATTATTACATAATGCAGATTTATTAATTCAGAATGGTTGTGAAAGGTTTTGTATAAAGGAACCATATAATTCAGCTGGCAAGGGCGTTTTCTTTATACGAGATAAGAAGCAATTAGATTTATTTGCAAAAAGAATGCAATTTGGAGGAGATGATTTTTCGGTTATTCTAGAGGAATGGATTGATAATAAAAAAGATATTAACTATCAAATTGAGGTTTTAGAAAATGGTGATATAGATTTTATTGGAATAACGGAGCAAATTATTAATACAACCGCCTATAAGGGAACTGTATATCCTGCTGATATTAGTTTGGAACAGGAAAAAGAATATAAAAGGTATGCGTCAAAAATAGGGGGAATTTTATATGAAATGGGATTCACTGGAGTTATAGGAATAGATTCAATTATTATTGACGATAATAGGATTATTCCAATGATAGAAATAAATGCTAGGATAAATCAATCAACATTTTATTTAAAGCTAGGGAAATATTTTAAAGAAAGAAACAAAAGAATTATTTTTAGGAGTTACGATATAAATACTAAATGTGAATTGAATTATAAGATTTTAAAACAGTATTTAGTAAATAAAGGGTTATATTTTGATGGTGACGAAGGTACGATTATCATAAATTCAAGCTGTTTGTCTATATTTAAAAATTGCGATGAAACCTATTTTAATAGAGTATATTTAGCATATGTTGGTAAAGAGAAAGCTAAAAATGAAGAATTAATGGAATCTATTAATAACGTGATAGATATAATAAAACAAATTTAGGGGGATTAAAATGTTAGATAAAATTAAGAATATAATTCATGAGAATACTTTTGTTGATTTAGATATTTTGAATAAAGTTGATAATGATGAAGATTTAACTAATTTAGGGTTAGATTCTATAAATGTGGTTTATGTTATTGGTGATATTGAAGAAAATTTTGGAATTGTTTTTAATCCAGAAGATCTATTATTAGATAATTTTTCAACCTATAATAAGATAATATCTTTATTAAAAAAATATAAAGTTTATAATTAGAAGCTTGAAAAGTTATCATGAGATTTCAATACTACAGTTTCAGATTTTTAGGAGATTATTAGATGTTTACTGAAGAAAAACTTATTAATATAGCAAAAAAATATAAGACGCCTTTTTACCTATATGATGGTGATGGAGTTATAGATAGATATCAATTTATAAAAGAAAATTTACCGAGAAATTTCGAAATATTCTTTTCAGTAAAAGCAAATCCTAATATAGGTGTTTGTCAAATATTAAATAGTGAGGGGTGTGGTATAGAAGTTGCCTCAGGTGGTGAGCTTTTATTAGCTGAAGAATCGGGAGTTTCTTCTAGAAATATAATTTTTTCTGGTCCAGGTAAAACAGAAGATGAAATACAAATGGCAATTGAAAAAAATATTGCATCTTTAATTGTAGAGTCGCTTCAAGAAATAGAAGTGATAAATTCGATTTCTAGAAAGTTAAAGAAAAGAGTTAATGTAGGAATAAGAATTAATCCTAGTTATGATGATATTCAGAAAAATCCAACGATTTCAATGATGGGAGTAGGAACTCAATTTGGAATTGATAGAGAAGATCTTGATAAAGCAATAAATAAAATAAAGAGCCTATCTAGATTAAATCTGAATTGTTTTCATATTTATGCTGGTTCTCAAATCTTTGAATATAAGCAGGCAGCTCAATTTTTTTGTGAAGCAACAAAATTAATTAAAAGAACTATAGAATGTCATGACTTAGATATTTCGATTGTTGATTTTGGTGGAGGATTCGGAATATCTTATGATAGAAGAAAAAAAGATTTTGACTTTATTAAATTTATTGAAAGTATTAAGGAAATTATAAACGAAAATAAAAAGTTTTTTAGTGATAATAAAAGATTTATATTTGAATCTGGGCGATTTTTGTGTGCTCCCTGTGGTTATTTCATAACGAAAGTTTTATATAAAAAAGTATTGAATGGGCGAAAATTTTTAATTGTTGATGGTGGAATGAATAATAATTGCTTAGCTACATTTAGAAATAAAATAGTCAGAACTAATTTTGACATAGTAGGGCTAAAAGAAGACGTTCATGATATTGATTGTTTAGAAGAAATTAGCATAGCGGGACCTTTATGTACTCCAGAAGATATACTTGCTAGAAATATAAATCTTAAAGTTTTGGAAAAGGGAGATTATATATGTATACCTAATATGGGAGCATATGGAAGAACGTTTAGTCCAGTTGATTTTCTAGGACATAAGCATATATCTGAAGTTCTAATATACGATAATGAAGAATATACTATATTAGAACAGGGAGGATTTAATGATTTTTACAAAGATCAAAATAAAATAAAAGGAGGTTTTATATATGGAAACTAATATTAAAAATATAGAGTCTTTAGAAGTGGCGTTTTTATTATATAAAGGTCATATTAGTGGGGCTCAAAAGCTTTTTCCTAATATATTTAAATCAATAGGTGGAGAGCTTATGGGTGCACCTTTTATAGTTTACAAAAATATTGATAGAGAAACTTTAATAGGTGAATTTGAGTTATGTATGCCTACGACTGTAGAACCTATAGGATATGGAGTAAGAAAAAAAATGATCCCTTCTTTTAGAGCATTAAGCTTTGTGCATGAAGGATCATATGAAAGTATGGATGGCACATATGACAATATAAAAAGGTATATTGAAAAAAATAATATTGATGTTACAGGGATATTTTGGGAAATTTTTATTAAAGGGCCAACACCTATATTTAAAGGAAATCCTAAAAATTATATAACAGAAATAGTATTTCCTTTAAATGAAAAATAGGAGAATTTTATGATTAAATTGTCTAATGTATGTATGGAATATATTGAGGGAATACCTGTACTTAATAATATTAATCTTGATATTAAATCTGGAGAAATTTTTACTATATTAGGACCTAATGGAGCGGGGAAGAGTACCCTTATAAAAATCCTTTCAACGTTAGTTCCTCCAACAAAAGGGAATATAATGATCAATGGATATGATATTTTGAAGAATTTTAAAGATATTAGAAAAGATATTGCGTGTGTTTCTCAAAGCACCTCTATTGATGATTTTTTAACTGTTGAAGAGAACATGTCATTTCAGGCTAGATTATATGGGATTGCTGAAAAAGATATAGAGAATAGAGTTAATCATTTACTCAAATTATTAGATTTAAATAATTATGTAGATTATCAAATTTCAAAACTATCAGGAGGGGTTAGAAGAAGAGTAGATATTGCTGTTAATATGATGTCTTTTCCTAAAATACTATTTTTAGATGAACCTACAACTGGAATGGATATATCATCTAGAAATAGATTATGGAGTGGAATAAAGAGAATGAAAGATGAGTTGAAAACTACAATCATTCTTACAACTCATTATTTAGAAGAAGCAGAAAAATTAAGTGATACAATTTGTATTATAAATGATGGTTCAGTAGTAAAGCAAGGAAGTGTTGAGAATCTAAAAAAAATATTAAATAGAAAAAAAATAGTTATTAAAACTTTGGGATATTGTGAAGAGATAATAAACATATTAAAAAAAACATATAATGTTAAATATGAAGGCAGAACTGTAGAAGTTTTAACAAAAGAGCCAGAGTTAGAAATTTTAAGAATTGCCAAGATATTTTGTGATAGAAAGCATCAATTTTCATCTATAAGTGTAGTAGAATCTAATTTAGAAGATATATTTTTGTTTTATGTAGAAGGGGGTGATAATTTTGGAAGTATATAATATTTTATGGAGAAGTTATAAGTGGAGAAGAAATAATTTACTTTCTGTCTTAATTACAATACTACAACCAATATTATGGCTGGTATTATATGGTAGCATTGCTAATTTTTCATTAGAGGATAGCTTTCATATGAATTATAGCACTTTTATTATACCAGGTCTAGTTGTACTGGTCACTTTTTCTTCTAGTAGTAGTGGTGGGATGGTTAATTATATTATGAAAAAAAATGGAAGTTTTAAAAGATTAATGATATCTCCAATAAAAAAAGAATCAATTATTATTGGTCAAATCATGGAATCAACAGCGTGCTCATTACTTGAATCTTTAATTCTGATGGTAATTGGTCTGTTTATAGGAGTAAATTATAAATTTACTATAACTTCATTTTTTTTAACGATATTATTAATTATAATGACTGGGTTGACTTTCTCTTTGATTGCATATTATATAAGTTTGACAGCTTTTAATGAAGTAATTTATGAAACTATAATGAATATGATAGTTTTGCCTATATTTTTTTTGAGCAGTGCATTATTTCCCATAGAAAATATTTCTGGAATTTTTAAAGTTGTTGTTGATATGAATATATTTAGCTACGTAATTGATTTAATTAGAGAGTTGATGCAAGGAAAAATATTTTTTAAAAACTATATGATAACTTTTGTGGTACTCTTTATAATGATAAGCTTAATGGTAGTTTTAAATTCAAAAAAATTAGAAAATAAAGTTATTGATTTGTAATATGTACATATATATTGCAAAATTAGATGATTGTTTAGTAAATGTATCTAAAAGAGTATTTAATATAATATCATATAATACAAGAATATATATCAAAGGAAAATATTTGGAAAAAGATAGATATAGTACAATGATTTCAGAGATATTGGTTAGAATGATTTATAGAGATAGATTAAATTTGTCTGAAGTCACTTTTGATAGAAATAATTTTGGTTTGTTTTGTAGTAATAATGACAATTATAACATTAGTATATCACATTCTGGCAATTACATTGTTGCTGTTGTATCTGAGTATGGAGTTGGAATTGACATACAATATATGGATTGTAATATGTTGGATATAGCAAAAAGATTTTTTTTGGTAGAAGAAGTTAGCTATATCTATAAATGTCAAAAAGGAATAAAAAATCGTTTTTATGAAGTCTGGACAAAGAAAGAAAGTTGCTATAAATATAATAAATTTAAGCTAAATTGTAATTTCTTAGAAATTAATACTATTACTGATAAGAGATTTCTGAATAAATGTAGCACTCTTGTATTTGATAGAGATTATATGATTTCAATTTGTTCCGATAAAATAATAAAGAATATAAAGGAAGACATATTATTTATATCATCACATGAGATTAATGATTATATAAATAATATATGAGGAAGCATATGATATATAAAAATTATGGAAATACGGGTATAAGAGTTTCTAAAATTGGTATGGGATGTATGAGATTTCCAGAAAAATATATTAGAAAAAAAGATTTTAACAATTGTATAGAGTTGGTGAGATATGGACACTCAAAGGGCATTAATCTTTATGATGTCGCACCTTTTTATTGTCATGATTTAAGTGAGAGTATAGTTGGGGATGCATTATCTGTTTTCCCTAGGGAATCTTATTATTTAAATTCGAAGACTAATTTAAATACGTTAAAGAATGATATTTCATATGATGGTTTTATGAGGAGATTAGAGCAAAGTTTAAAAAGACTAAAAGTAGAATATTTAGATTTTTACTGTTTATGGTGTATGTTGGATTTATCTAGTTGCAATAAGAATATAGAAAAATTATATTCTTATTTTTTAAAAGCAAAAAAGCATGGATATATAAGACATATAATTATGTCTTCGCATATGTCTAGCGAAGAACTGGAGAGGATTTTAGAGTTAAATTATTTTGAAGGTGTAATAGTAGGGCATAATCCAATTAATTATAAATATAGGATAGGTGCGATAAAAAAAGCATTTGAAAATAATGTAGCTACTATAATAATGAATCCTTTAAGTGGAGGGCTAATACCAAGAAATGAAAAATACTTTTCTAAAATTTTTTGTGATGATAATTTGAACGTGTCTCAATCAGTGATAAGGTTTGAAGTTTCTCATAAAGAAATAACCTCTGTTCTAATTGGGTTTTCCAATGTAGATGAAATAGATGAAGCCATGATCGCCACAGAAGGAATAGTAGAAAAAGAGGCAGATATTTTATACAGAAAGTTTTTGGATTCAACAAATTTTAGAAATGATCTGTGTACAGGTTGTAATTATTGCAATAAGTGTCCTAAAGGGATTGATATACCAAAGTATATGGATGCATATAATCAATTTCTATTAGGAGAGCCAATTCATGAAAGATTGAGAAAGCACTGGCAAATATTTGATGTAAGTTTAAATGTGTGTGTTAAGTGTGGAGAATGTGAAAAAGTATGTACTCAACATTTACCTATCATTAATAGGCTAGAATATATAAATGGTTTATTTTCTAATTTATAGTTGGAGGTAATTAAATGAATTATTTCAATGAGGCAAAAAAAATATTTTCGATTAATAAAGATATTAAGTTTATTGCTTTCAAAAATAATAAGATTATATATACTTCAAAAGAAGGAGGAATATCTACGGTATTAAATTTATATAAAAATAATAGAGAAATTTTGGAGGATGCTTTTATTGCGGATAGAATAGTAGGATATTCGGTTGCCATTCTAATTAAATCATATGCTGTAGGAGTTTATGCAGAAATAATAAATGATAAAGCTTACAAGTTCTTAATAAATAACGGTATTAATGTAAAGTATACTGAAAAAGTTCCTTGTATACTTAATTATAATTATACCGATAAATGTCCTATTGAAAAAAAGATCGATAATGTTGAAAATGTAGATGAAATGATATTAATTCTGGATAAATTTATCAATAAAGATAAGAAATGAGAATAAAAAATATTATTATGTCTGCTTTATTTATTGCGTTTGGGACTGTTCTACCATTTCTTTTTCATATAGTTAATTTAAGTGGTAAAATATTTTTACCTATGCATTTACCAGTGCTTATTGCTGGGATATTATTGGGTAAAAAAAGTGGCTTAATAGTTGGAATGGTAACGCCATTTATTAGTAGTTTAATTACAGGTATGCCCATTTTATTCCCAGTAGCATTTATCATGACTTTTGAATTATCTGCATATGGTTTTTTTATTGGATATTTTTATGAAAAAAGATTAAATATGTATATTTCTCTATTATTTAGTATGATTTTAGGAAGAGTAATCGTAGTAATAGTTGTTTATTTTTTAAGTTTTATTTCTAATAATTTGGTAAACTTAGATCCTATTGAGTACATTAAAGTTGTTATAGTAACTGCTTTACCTGGAATATTTGTACAGTTTATAGTAATATCAATTATTGCAAACTTTATTAAAAAAATAATCAAATTAACAGACTAGTCAAAAATGCTATTTAATTTAATAAAAGCGTTTATTGAGTTTTATTATATGACAAATATTTGCTTTATCATTTATACTTATGGATAAGCTTAGGTAAACAAATGAATATTAGAAGCATTATGAAATTTAAAAAATTACAAGGCTATTAGTTTAATTCAAAGTAGTTGATATTTTTGTTCGTTAAAAAATATCTAATTTTAAGCTGTAGATTATTAAATTAAAAATTTCACATAGCAATGAAATTAATTATTTTAAATTTAAATTTTAAAGAGTTTATATCGTAGAGAGGCGTATAACTAATGAAAAAAATTTCGAATATGATTATCATAAGAACAGCCACTTGCTTAAGAAGCATATTTATTTTAAAATTTTAGGCTTAATGTAAAACAGTTCTTAGTTTCTAAGCTTCTATTTTTCAGAGGACTTGGCATATCAAAATGCCGTAGTCCTCCTTTTTTTATTTTCAAAAATAAATTTGAGAATAAGAAGGAGGATAATATGTCTAAAGAAAAATATATTTATGTAAACGGAAAGAAAATATATGTAAGTGATGAAATATATCAAGAATATAAAAAACTTAAAAATCATGAAGAATATCTACAAAGAATAGATGGAAAATATATAGACTATAATTTTCAAGGAGTAAACGATTCCATAGAAAACATAGAAGACAAAAAAGTAGATATTGAAAAAATAATAGAAACTAAACTAAGGTTAGAAGATTTATATAAAGCACTCGATAAATTAAACGAATATGAGAGAAGAATAATTATTGCCCTATATTTTGAGGAGAGAACTATTAGAGATTTAGCGAAACAAGAAAAAGTATCTCCTAAGAAAATATTCAGCCTTAGAAATAAAATATTACAAAAACTAAAGAAAATAATTGAAAGAGAATAATAGGAAGATATCAACGGGGAGCAGTCTTTGCTCTCTATTTTTTGTGAAAAAATTAAAAAAATTCTAAAAAAATGGAAACAAGAGGCCTAAAAATTAAGGTTTATATATAGAGGGATATTTTTATCACTCGATTTATACAGATGAAAGAATTGAACCTTGACAACTGAATAGACCAAGACAGGACATTAACCATTTGTGGAGCTTTATAATTTCTTCGCCATGACTTTTCTGCTGATAAGGATTTCGGTTTAAAAAAATACTCTAGTTAAAGGAAGGATATAAGAAAACGAGCGACAAAAAGAAATTATATATTTAGCCTAGGAAACTGATGCATTGAAGCAAATGGGGATAATGATACTTCTACAGTTGTTGCCGGCTCATCTTGAAAAGGGGCGGTGGTGAAATTCCAATGTCGTGACCTACACGCCTGTTAATGTCAAAAAACTTAAAAAAATTAAAGATAAGGAGAAGATATTATGTGTGATGAACATAATATAAATACAGAAATGAAAACAGATAAAAAAGATAAACAGATGATAAATCAAATTGATGGTTGGAACATAGAAGTTAAATTTAATGAAAATGGATTTAGCTTAGAAAATTTAGTAGAGGAATACATCAAAGAAAAATTTTCTGTCTATTAGGGGCTGACAAAAAATATAAGGAGCGTTATAATATTTTTGTGGAAGCCTAACCTTGGTTCGATTTATTGTATGTAAATTGAATTAAAGGAGGCTTTTTTATGTTTAAAAACAATTTAGGAAAAGAAAATTTGGCAGTTATGTATTTAAGATTATCAAAAGAAGATGGCGAAAAAACAGAAAGTAACTCTATATCCAATCAAAGAGAAATTATAGACTCTTATGCAAGAAAAAATCAAATTACAATTGTCAAAGAGTATGTGGATGATGGGTATTCAGGTGCAAATTTTGATCGTCCCAATTTTAAAGAAATGATAAAGGCTGCCTATGATAGAAAGTTTAATACAATTATTGTAAAGGACTTATCAAGATTCGGAAGAGATTATATAGAAGCTGGAAAATATATTCAAAGAATATTTCCGGAAAACGGGATAAGATTTATATCAGTAAATGACAATTACGATAGTAAAAGTGCAGATATAAACGATACACACCTTATACTTCCAATAAAAAACTTTATCAATGATAGTTATTGCCGAGATATTTCCAATAAGGTAAAAAGCTCCCAGAAGATAAAAAGAGAAAAAGGTGATTTCATCAGTGCCTTTGCACCCTATGGATATAAAAAATCAGAAAAGAACAAAAATAAGTTAGTGGTTGATGAACAAGTTGCTAAAAACATTAAAAATATATTTGATATGAAGCTCTTGGGATATTCCTCAAAGGCAATTGCAGATGAACTAAATCATTTAGGAGTTTTAACTCCAAGAAAATATAAAGAAAGTCAAGGATTTAAGTGTAATGGATTTCAAAACACAAAAGGTGGAACCTGGTCAGCAAAGACAGTAAATAGAATTATAGAAAATGAAGTATATATTGGAAATACCTTACAGGGAAAGAGTGTTACTTTAAGTTATAAAAATAAAAAGCAGATAGAAAAAGAGAAAGAAGAATGGATAAGAGTAGAAAATACCCATGAATCAATTATAAGTAAAGAAGTTTTTACTATTGCAAATACTATCTTAAAAAGAGATTTGAATAATTCTCGTGGAAAGGACAAAATTGATATTTTTACAGGAATGCTTTTTTGTAAAGAATGTGGAAGTTCTTTGATTAGAAGGACTGTAAAGTATAAAAAAAGAGAAGAGATATTCTATATCTGTTCAAAGTACAACAAGGAAAAATCTTGCACAAGACACAGCATAAAAGAAGAAACCTTGATAAAAGCAGTATCTAAAATAATGAAGTCCTACATTGAATTTAATGAAAATCTATATTCTAAAGTTCAGCGTATAGATATAAATAAAAATTTGAAAGACAATCAAATTCCTATACTAAAACGAGAAAAAGCAATGACAGAAGAACTCTTATCTTCCCTATACCTTGACCTAAAAGAAGATGTTATTAGTAAAGAAGAATATCAACTTTTTAGAAAAAACTATACAGAGAAATTGACTAAATTAGATGAAAGTATCGAGTATAGATTGAAAAAACAGGAATATACTAAGGAGAAGATTGACAAAAATAAGAGTTGGATCATCGACATTAACAAGTATAAAAATTTATCTGAAATAGATAGATTATCTGTTGTGATGCTTATTGATAAAATTTTTATTTCTGAAGATAAAACGATAGATGTTAGGTTTAATCATACCGAAGAATTGTCTTTACTTGAAGAAATGACAAAAATAGATAAGTCTGACATTAAATCTAACACCATAAAAAAGAAAAGTATCGATATAAGCAGGAAGTCAAAAACTATCCCCACTGTTATGAATAAAAGTCTTGTAAGTGCTGAAAGTGAGGTATGCTGTGGCTAGAACAAAAAATAGGCATATATCACAATCAGAAACAGAAGTTGGAAAAGTGATTGAAAAAATATACATTGCCGGTATTTATGCTAGATTATCACAGGAAAGAAAGGAAGCTTACAGGGATAAAAGTAATTCACTTGAAATGCAGGAAGAACTTTGTATAAATGCTGCAAAAGAAAAAGATATAAAGATTTTAAGAGTATACAAGGACTATGAATATTCTGGAACAAATTTTAAAAGACCTGCATTTATTGAAATGATGGAAGATATCCGAACAGGTAGGATAAATTGTATCATAGTAAAAGATATGTCAAGGTTTGGTAGAGAGTATTTAGAAATCGCAAACTATATCGAAAAAGTATTTCCATTTTTGGGAGTTCGATTTATTTCCGTAAATGATAATCTGGATACCAAAGACGGTATAAAATCAGATCAGAGTTATGAAATAGCAATAAAAAATATCTTCAATGATTTATACGCAAAAGATATTTCAAAGAAAATAAAAGCCTCTAAAGAAATAAAAATGAAACAAGGGTCTTTTATAGGAGCAATGGCTCCGTATGGCTATAAGGTTGATAAAATTGATGGAAAAAGAGTTCTGATGATGGATGAAAAGGCAGCAGATGTAGTAAGACTTATCTTTTATATGGCAAATCAAGGTAAATCCAATATGCAAATAGCAAGAGAATTGACTAAAACATATACGACACCTGATGAATATAAAAGAACAGGTAAAATTTTTAAGGATAAAGAAGATACAAAACAATGGGATATTTCTTATATATCAAAAATGCTTTCTGATGAAGTATATATTGGGAATTTGATTCAAAGAGTATACTCAAATAGACATAATCCAAGTAGGAAAAGTAAGTTTCGTGATAAAGAAGAGTGGATTATAACAGAGAACACCCACAAAGGGTTAATAGACAAAACTACATTTGAAAATATCAGAGAGATAAAGGAGAAAAAACAAAACTATCTACCTTACCATTCACTGAAAAACATAATAAAAGACGGAAAAGAAAATGTTGGAGTAAAAATTCAAAGAGATCATAAAAAAGAAGGAAAGTATGACGACCTTATACAGTGCAGTGTTTGTGGTAGAAATTTGAAAAAACAATATGGACCACGAGGACTGAAATATCATGATGAGATTTGCTATTGTTATTATTGTAAAGGTGGAGACAGATTAAAATTAGAAAAATCTCATGTCAGAATATATGAGACAGACCTCGACAAAATTTTAGTAGATACCTTAAAAAGACTGTTTTCAAGCTTTTATAAAAAGGATAAAAGATTACAACTAAAAATATATTTAGAAAATATAAGTGCTGAAAAGATAAATCAAGTTTCTATAAAAACAGATGTAAATAATAAAAAGATTGCTTCTCTTAGTATCAATCTACAAGAACAATATGAAAACTATGTTAAAGGAGAGGCTCTTTTAAGTGATTTTAAAATAGAAAGTAAAAAAATAAATAATCAAATAAAAACCTTAAAAAATGAATTAAAAGTTTTTGATGAAAGAATAAGGAATATAAAAAAGAAAAAAAGAGAAATTATAGAATTTATAGATGTACTATTTTGCTGCTTGGATGCTAAAAGCATAGAAGTTGATAAAGAATTAGTCGATACATTAATTAGCCATATAGAAATATCAGAGTATAAGCAGGTTACTATATATTTTAAGTTTAAACTTGATAAAGATGTGGGAAAGCAGTTGGAGGTAGAGCATGAATAAGATAGCTATATATTTAAGACTTTCTGAAGAAGATTATCACAAAGTAGATGAAAGTGTAAGTATAGTAAATCAAAGAGATTATATAAAAAGCTACATTGAAAATGAAACATCTTTAAAAAGTTGTGAAATAGAAGAATATGTAGATGATGGATATTCTGCTACTAATACAAATAGACCTTCATTTTTAAGGCTTATTGAGGATATAAAGAGTGGTAAAGTAGGAACTATAATTGTAAAAGATATGTCTAGGTTTTCAAGAGATTATATTTTGCTTGGGGATTACTTAAGCAATATATTACCATTTCTAAAAATACGATTTATTGCTATTAATGACAACTATGATTCTTTAAAAGAACAAGGAAATGGATTAGATACAGATACACAGTTTAAGACATTGTATTATGATTTATTCAGTAAGGAATTATCTGAAAAGGTAAGAAGTTCTATTAGGCAAATTAAATCGCAGGGGAAAAATATAAATTGGGCAGCACCTTTTGGATATATTAAAGATCCTAAAGATAAACATAGTATCATCATTGATAAAAAAACAGCTTTTATAGTTAAAGAAGCTTTTGATTTATTGCTAAAAGGATATTCGTGTATTCAAGTAGCTAATATATTTAATGAAAAAGGTTATATTACACGCTCTGAACGAAAAGAAGAACTGAAACTTTCTGATTATACTGGAAATTTAATTACTGGAAGTGAGGTAAAGAAAAGAGTTTGGACAAACGCAGCTATCTCACAGATTACAAGGAACGAACTATATACAGGAGATTATGTATATAATAAATTCAAAGAAACAAAAATAGGTGGAAGAAAAAGAATTTTACTTCCTGAAGAGGAGTGGAAAATACTTCCAAATACCCATGAAGCGATTATTTCAAGAGAAGTATTTGATGAGGTAAAGAAAATAAAAGAAAAAAGAAGTTTTGGAGGATATACAGGAAATAAAAATCGTTCTATTTTTTCTGATAAGATTTTTTGTAAAGAATGTGGTAGACATATGAGTTTTCGATGTGACAGTAGACAAAAGAAGAATTCTGATAAAATATACAAGTATAAAAGTTATTATTGTAATTTATGTAAAGCTGAGAAAACACCAAACAATATCAAAGAGAAAGATATTATTGAACTTATAAAACCCAAATTAAAAGATTTTAAGATTCAAAATACATTAAATGAAGAGAAAGTTATAGAACACAAGAATGTAAAAGAAGATATTCTAAAGGAAATATCCATATTAAACTGCAATTTACAAATCATCTATGAAAACTACAAAAAGAAAATTATTTCAAAAGAGGCGTATCTAAAGGAAAAATCTCTTATACAAGATAAAAAGATATTATTGGAGAGTAAGTTGGAAGAATTGAAGTCGGAGAAGATTGATTCAAAGAAAGAAACGGATATTGTTATCTTAGATGAGGAAGGTTTGCTGAAAGTTTATGTGAAAAGTTTAATTGATAAAATAATCGTATCAAGAAGTGGAGAAATAGAAATTGTAGAAAAATAGATGAATAGCATTAAAAGTAACTCATAATCTCGCCAACTTTAATTTTAATACGCCAAAATGTAAATAATGGCGAGAAAATTTGCGGAAATAAATAGTACTGTTTACTATGAGTTGATAGGGTAAAGATTTAGGAACAAACAAAAAAAATGATATAATTATAGTTAAAATGAGATATTGTGAGGTGATTTTTGTGTCTAAAATAAATGTGGAAGGATCAGAAATTAGCATTATTGCCATAGATAATAGAGATTATATTTCTTTAACCGACATGGTTAGAAATGTTGAAAATGGTGTGGCACTAATAGAAAAATGGCTAAGGAATAAAAATACAATTGAATTTTTAGGAATATGGGAAGAAATGTATAATGCGAATTTTAATTCCACCGAATTCGAGGGAATTAAAAATGAAGCAGGTTTTAATCGTTTTATTTTATCGGTTAAACAATGGGTCAATAAGACAAATTCTATCGGAATTGTTGCCAAAGCAGGAAGATATGGTGGAACATATGCACATAAAGACATAGCTTTTGAATTTGCGTCGTGGGTATCACCTTATTTTAAGCTCTATCTTATTAAAGAGTTTGAGCGCTTAAAAGAAGAAGAACAAAAACAATTAGGTTGGGATATCAAGAGGAATTTAGCTAAAATAAATTACAAAATTCATACAGATGCAATTAAGAATAAACTTGTCCCTGAGAAATTATCAAAGGAAAGAATAAACTATATCTATGCAAGTGAAGCAGATATATTAAATGTAGCTTTGTTTGGAATGACAGCAAAAGAATGGCGTGAAAATAATCCTGAGTTAAAAGGAAATATGAGAGATTATGCGGATATATCACAATTAGTGTGTTTATCAAATCTTGAGAACTTAAATGCTGTTTTTATAAATGAGGGAATGGATGCAACTGAAAGGATAGAAAAATTAAATGCAATTGCTATTGAACAAATGAGGATTCTAACAGAAAGTGAACGTATAAAAAAGTTAAAATAAAAGTTTTGTATATAAATTAGGCGATAGAAATATCGTCTAATTTTATGTAACAATTGCTTGACATTGTAGGG
>OASL01000007.1_pt1 | contig 131900 bp, 133 predicted proteins | sample 1494871 | NCBI WGS metagenome assembly OASL01 (sample SAMEA3360686, study PRJEB22359) | human gut metagenome | biome: ENVO:urban biome; feature: ENVO:human-associated habitat; material: ENVO:feces | place: Bangladesh | collected 2011 | reverse complement strand
TAGAGTAATTGAGGGGTGCGTGATGCACCTCTTTTTTTATTGCGTTGAGAAAAGTATTGACATTTTAAATATATATATGTATAATAGAAATATAGTCACTATATACCTACCGCTTATATTCGGTAAGGCTGCCAATGTCTTATTTTATAGTGACTATATTTTTTACATATACTTAGTTAGCATACATCAAAAACGCTAACATATATTGATCCGTATGTGAAAAAGTGGTTCGTATAAGTTGACAATGGCGCGCCAATTTAGACTAAGTATATACTTAGTCTTTTTTCATATATAAATCACTATGATTGTGGAGGTGGATTTATGTCAAAATTAAGATCAGCTATATATGGTTTTGCTATTGGCGACGCCTTGGGCGTACCGTACGAATTCAAAGAAAGACATACATTTACTTGTACAGATATGATTGGCCACGGCACATGGAATCAAGAGTCAGGCACATGGTCCGACGATACATCGCTAACACTAGCCACAGCAAAGTCAATTAAGGACATGGGATTCATTGATTTAAAAGATATAAGTAAGAATTTTGAAGCATGGTTATATGAAGACAAATTCACTGCAAATGGCGAAGTATTTGATGCAGGCGGCACAACGCGCGGAGCTATTGAGCTTGGACATGGTTTGGACGGCTTTCATTACAATGGTAATGGTTCACTTATGAGAATACTTCCACTGGCATTTACAGATGCATCAGATGAAGATATTGCCAATGTTTCAGCTATAACACACGCCCATGAAATATCAAAAAATGCTTGCATAGAATATATTCATATAGCAAGAAAATTAATTAAGGGCGAGAAATATATTGATGATAGCATAAAATATATTGATGAAAGTGAAATTAAATCAGGAGGCTTTGTACTTGACACTCTAAAAGCATCGCTATGGTGTATATTAAATACAGATAATTATAAGGATGCAGTTTTAAAAGCAGTTAATCTTGGATCTGATACAGATACGACAGCTGCGGTCACAGGCGGACTTGCAGGAATTATATATGGCATTGATACTATTCCAAAAGAGTGGGTAGATAAATTAAAGAATAAAGAATTGATTGAAGGTTGTTTGTTTGCGTAAATTAGATTATGCTACTAAGTATTATAACTTAGTAGCTTTTTTATTTTCCAAGGATAATTATAGATAAAATAAATATAACTTAACGATAAAAAATCCTTGACTGTTGAATTAATTTATGCTATTTTATATTTAAAGATGGTAAGTATGATGTGAAAATGAAAGAGGTTCACATATTAAGCACACTAAAAGAGATTAGTTTAGTAAGTAATCCTGCAAGATTGAAAATAATTATAATGCTTGGCATTACAGCAAAGACGGCACAGATCTTTTAGATGCTTTAGGAGTTAGCGGCTTAAAAATACATTATCATTAAAGGCTTTTTGAATAGAATGGAATTATTGAGTTTGTTTATACTGAGTTAATAAATGGAATAACGCAAAAATACTATAACTAACAGAAGAAATTAAAATTATGATAGGAGGCAATAAAATGGGATTGTTTAATTTATTTGGTGGAAAAAAAACAGTTGAGTTAGATAATGTAAAAAGCAATGAAAACAAAAATCGCATGAGAGAAATTTTTGATAAGCAAGTAGATAATGGTTCGGAATATAAAATAGTTTATGCTTATTCAGAAGATATTAGTGGTGCGAATTTCGTAGTGCTTCGTACCGTTTCCTATAAATACAGAAGTTTTATACTTGGCTATAAGGAAGATGATTTAAGTTTAGTTTTTCTTGAAGTAAGCCCTGATTTAAATCAGGTTGGAGAAGCACTTTTGTATAAACCACAAGATGTAAAGAAAACCAATTTTACAAAGATGGTAGGTGCATATTATTTACAGTATGGAAGTTCGTTCAAGAAAGAATTTTTCAACTTTTTTGTTCCTGAGACTATTGACGATATAGTTAACCATGATTGGTATGATGAAGATACTTTTACTTACATTGACCAAAGAGAAGTACATGGCAGCTGGGTAGATTTTTGGAATAAATTTTGTAAATAAACGATAATTTATTATGAGATTAAAACAAGCTTATACTGTTGTATATATCAAGGACAAGACTACTAATAAATTTTTGTTCTTATACAGAAATAAAAAGAAGAATGACATTAATCACGGCAAGTACATCGGTGTAGGCGGAAAGATTGAGCCAGGCGAGTCGAAGAATGAGTGCATTGTGCGCGAGGTCTATGAAGAGACAAATCTCAAGTTTAAGAGCTTTTACTACATGGGCGAGGTGCGCTACATTGACCTTGATGCTAACTCTTATGAAAAAATGTATGTATACTACAGTGATGATTATTCTGGGGTGATTAAAGAATGTTCTGAGGGCAGTCTTAAGTTTATGAGTGAGGATGAATTTTATCATAGCCCTCATTGGGAAGGGGATAAGATTTTTCTCGATTACGCTCTAAAGAACAAAGCATTTAAGAGTGTGGATTATTATTACTTGGGTGGTATTAACTTTAAAACGATATTAATGAATAAAGAAGTATAGCTTATATTAAGGGGTGGAGAAACTTATGTTGATTTTGAAAATATTATTATTTATCTTAGGTACAGTCCTTTTTACATTCGGATACCTTATCTATTTTAGAAAGAAATATTCTTTGATAAATTCTTTTAACTTAGATGTTTTATATAAAAGAAAAGATGCTTCTTATGCTAAAAAACTAGGCCTGATAGAATTTGTTCTTGGCTTAGTCTTAATAATACTCGCTATAGCTATAACAACTATTAGCTAGATTTAAGAAAAAGAAGGGATAGGCCATTTGTCTATCCCTTTTATATTAGCAAAATCTCATTCTATTTGGATCATCTCTTACGATGTCTTCCCAAAATCTATCTATCTTTATAGAATTTTTTTCTGCGAGCATCGCTATCTTTTCTCTATCTTTAGCTTCGTATATAATGCATAAACCACAGCAATGGTCTGCATTTCTCGGTGTTGGTGCTATGTTTACTTCAAAGCCATTATCTTTAAGCAGATAGTATAGTTTTGTAGCCGAAGCTGAATCGCCTAAAAGAATGTAGTTTCTTAGCTCTTTCATTAAATTAGTCAAGCATTTCTAAGAAAGCGCCAATTCTTGTCTTTAATTGTTCTGCGTCTTCGTCTGTGTAGTCTGTTTCTATACCTATAACTGGTATACCTAGCTTGTTAAGTTCTTTTTCTACGAAGTAGCCTTCTGTGTCGTATAGGTTACAGAACTTAAGGTTAAGGTCGATAACACCATCTGCCTTGTATTCTTTAGCAAGTCTTACTATATCGTCGATTCTTGCTGTATTTGGTGTGAAGCATGCGCAGTTTATGCTGCCAAGGTATCTTTGTGCAAGATTGTGAACCATAGTATCCATATCTGCATTATCATCTTCTTCAACAAGTTTGTAGCTGTAACGAATTCCTGTACACATTTCTTCGCAAACAACAGCTGCCCCAAGTGATTCGATGATTTGGTGCATCTTCCAGTTTGGAATAGAAAGTGGAGTACCAGTAAGAAGTATTCTCTTTGCACCTGGTTTATAAACTGAAACTTTATTCTTAACTCTTTCTTCAAGTTCATCACAAAGCTTGTTAATCATTTCTGTAGTTCTTTCTGGATCGTCATAGAAAGCAACTTGTGTGATTACTAGAACATCTCTACCACTTATTGGAATTAGATCGTTCTTTCTAAATTCGTTAAGTCTCTTTAAAGCTCTTCTCTTGTTGTTAACAATATGTATAGCTTTTCTTAGTCCTTCTTCAGTAATTTCATTGCCTGTAAGCTCTTCGATTCTCTTCATGTAGCGTTTGATTTCTTCTTCCCATTTTTCGAAGTCTTCATCTCTCTTCATTTGAGGTATGTCCATGATAAACATTGGTGCATCTTCAGCAAGTATTTCCCAAGCTTTTTTCTTGCCGTCGCAAGTAGTTTCACCAACGAATAGGTCAGCTATTCTGAAGAATGGGCAAGTTCTGTCAAATCTTGCTCCTAGTGAAGCTTTGATTAGTGGGCAAGTTGCTGTAGGAAGCTTCTTTTCTCCGCCAGGTACCCAGAATTGAGATCCACTGCAAAGACCTGTAACTATTGCTCCAGCTGCTATAGGCACTTCGTCTGGTACGTGTATACAGAAAGTACCAACTACCTTGCCACCGTTCTTTTGGTGTTCGATTAATTCAGCTGGTCTAATACCGTGGATATCGCCAACTACCATGTTCCAGTAGTCCATACCCTTTGGTCTGTTTTCTTGGCTTAGGAATACGTCTCCAAAAGCTCCTGGTAAAACTTCACATAGCATATCGTGTTTTTCAACGTCCATGCCTAGATTAGTCCACATTTCATGATTCTTATCCATTTTTTCCTCCTTTTAATATGCAGCCCCTTGGAGCTAGGTCAATGTTTTTGTAGCTCTCAGATATAGGGCCTTTGAGTTCATCCAGAATTATTTCTGGACAGGCGACATTAATACATTTATTCATTTTAATATTAATGTTGTTTTGATTATCTTCTAAAACCCTTTCAAGAATTTTTACTCTTTTTTGAGGGTCAGCCACGTATCTAATATAGTATTTAACAATGTTATACTCATATGGCTCAAGCTTTTTTTCTATTGCCAATAGTAGCTCATCGATTTTAGAAAATATTTTTTTCATTTGCTTGTATTTCTTCTCATCAAAATTAAAGCCGTAAACAGATTTTATTACGCCGTCAATATCAGTTCCTGCAATATCCCCACTATATTTATAGATATATCTGTCGCAACTAGCACTAAAGACTTCAGTGAATTTTTTGCAAATATCCTCAATCAAAAAGATTTTGGAAGAATAGATTAGCGGGCACTTTTTTGTTGTCATGTAAATGGTAGTCGCACTGATCATGTCGCAAGTGTTATACTCACCATAAGCTAAAATCTCTGTGTCAGTCGATTCGATTGGGTAGGGAACAAGGCCGTAGCTCATTAAAAATGCCTCGTCGATGTCTTTAGCAAAGTAGCCGACGACGTTGTTTTCACTCATTTTAAATGTGACGGCATCGACATAAGCTTTACGCCTTAATTCTTTAAAGAATTCTACGTCTATCATTATTTTGCAAGTAGTGCAGCGCCTATGGCTCCAGCAAATCTTGCATCTGGATGTGTTTTTACAGGTGCACCAAGTTTTTCGCTTAAAAGTTCAACTGTAAATTCTGAGTCGCAGAAACCACCAGTTAAGAAGTAATTATCTGATGCATTTTTTCTTGTTGCTAGTGCCGCAACTTTCTTAACTATTGAGTCAACAACACCTCTTGCAATGTCTTCACGAGGAGTGCCTTTACCCATAAGCGAGATTACTTCGGATTCAGCAAATACTGTACATACAGATGATATGTTGACAGATTGGCCTCTCTTAGCATACTCGAACATTTCTTCTAATGAAAGTCCAAGCCTATTGGCCATAACTTCCAAGAACTTTCCAGTACCTGCAGAGCACTTGTCATTCATAATAAAGTCCATGACATTTGAGTTTTGTACAAGTATAACCTTAGTATCTTGTCCACCTATGTCAACAACAGTCATGTCTTCAGGATTTAAAAAGTGAGCGCCTTTAGCATGACAAGTGATTTCAGTAACGGTTTTGTCCGCATAAGGCACACTGATTCTTCCGTAGCCAGTCGCAGTGATCTTCACATCATCTTCGCCGTAGCCTAGTGATTTGATCCAATTTTTAATTTCTTCACCAGTTTCTTTACTGTTCCAGCCACTTGGCATAATCTTTTCGTGCAATACTTTTTCCTTGTTTTCATCTAGGATAACAGCCTTTGAAGCAGTTGATCCTATGTCAATTCCTATGTAATGCATAATCCACCTCTCTTAAATTTTACCATAGTATTAGTATTAATTAAATTATATATCATAAAGAATTCACATTCAATAAGTATAGAATAATTTTATATATATGGGCCTCATTATAAAAATATTTAATAGTAGCTAGACCATAATCATAGTTATATAAATAAATATTAATAACGATATCTTATAATAAATGCTGAAACTATAAAATTTTTTAATACATCGAAAAAAAGACTCTAATTGTGATATACTCATATAAAGGAGGGATATTATGAAGAAAAAACAAAATTTGACTATCTTCATAGGAGGCGCCATTATCGGTATAATTGGAGCTTTACTTATGCACTTTGGTAACCCAGCTAACATGGGTATCTGTGTTGCATGCTTTTTTAGAGACATTGCAGGCGCACTAGGACTACACTCTGCAGGAGTTGTTCAATATATAAGACCTGAAATCATCGGTTTTATTTTAGGTGCTTTCATCATTTCTATGGCTAAAGGCGAATTCAGAGCAAAGGGTGGATCAAACCCAGCACTTCGCTTCGTTTACGGCTTCGTGATGATGATAGGTGCTTTAGTATTCTTAGGCTGCCCACTTAGAATGCTTCTAAGAATCGGCGCTGGAGACATGAACGCTGTAGTTGGTTTACTAGGCTTTATCGCAGGTATTGGAGTAGGTATTGTATTTATTAAGAAAGGTTACTCTCTAGGCAGAAACCATGATTAATCAAAATTATCTGGACTTATTATGCCAATATTTGCAGTTGTATTACTTATCTTAGCACTAGCAAAACCAGCATTCATCCACTTCTCAACAGAAGGTCCTGGATCAATGCATGCGCCATTCATAATTTCATTAGTAGCAGGTTTAATCGTTGGTGGCATTTTACAAAGAACAAGACTTTGTACAGCAGCAGGCTTTAGAGATGCAATACTAATCAAGGATTATCACTTCCTATATGGCATACTTGGTATAGTACTAGCAAACTTAGTTCTAAACCTTTGCCTAGGTCAATTTAAATTTGGCTTCGAAGCTCAACCAGTGGCTCACTCAGAACACTTATGGAACTTCTTATCCATGGGCTTAGTTGGTTTAACAGCTGTATTACTTGGTGGCTGCCCTATCAGACAAACAATACTTGCTTCACAAGGCGATACAGACGCATTCATGACAGTTATCGGTCTTATATGCGGAGCAGCTGCATCACACAACTTTGGCTTAGCTTCATCAGGTAAGGGAACAACTGCTAATGGTAGAGTTGCAGTTATCATCGGATTTGTATTCGTTATAATCGCAGCATACTTCATCATAGCTGAAAGAAAGAAAGGAGCTCAAAATGGCAAATAATATTATTGATGCAAGAGGACTTTCTTGTCCAGAACCCGTTATTTTAGCTAAAAACGAAGCAGACAAAGGCACAAAGGACTTTACAGTTCTAGTTGACATAGAAGTTGCTAAAGAAAATGTTACAAGATATCTTGAAAATGCTGGCTACACTGTAGCAGTTAAAGAAGACGGAGAAGACTTTGAGCTTAAAGCAACAAAATAACGTTGTCATAGTAACATTCTATTCGATATCGTCGTGCCTTATGCTAAATAATAAACTCAAAGAGCTCGGCATCGAATCACTCATCATACCGACACCAAGAGATCTTTCTTCATCCTGTGGCAATAGTTTAGCCACTTCGATCAAGAACAGAGAAGTACTTGAAAAGGTCATCGATGACTTTGATTATGAGGTCGATAGAGTAGAGGATTATTATTTATACGAAAGCGATAAGTTAAAAGAAATTTTATAATGGATTAACAGCTACATCATGTGGCTGTTTTTCTTTTAGATATTTTTGATTTTTTCTTGTGAATGTGATATAATCTATTGTATATTATGAAAAATTTAGATTACGCGATTGATATCTTGAAAAGATTAGGAGGTTCCTCATACATTGTTGGAGGTGCTGTGAGGGACTATTTGCTATGCAAGGAGGTCTACGATATAGACATTTGCACTGCAAAGAGGCCTGATGAACTTGTAAGCATCTTAAAAGATTACGAGCTAGATACTAAATTTATAAAATATGGCTCTGTCAAGATTAAGGGCGAGAATGCAATCGAGATAACTACTTTTAGACGTGAGGATGACTACGCTGATGGCAGGCACCCAAGCACTTTAAGCTTTACGAGCGATGTTAAGGAAGACCTTATTAGGCGCGACTTCACCATAAACACCATGCTAATGGATGAGAGCAAAAATATTTATGATTTTCTGGACGCAAAAAAGGATCTTGATGCGAAAATCTTAAAAACGGTGATAGATCCGTATGAAAGTTTTGCAAAGGACTACTTAAGAATACTGCGTTTGGTGCGCTTTGCGTCGAAACTTGGCTTTGAGATAGAAGAAGAGACTTTTAAGGCTGCGAAAAAATTTGCGCCTTATGTAAAAACTCTTTCAAAGGACAAATTTCGTGAAGAGTTCAACAAGATTTTGCTCCTTGACAATGCTCATTACGCTTTTACAATTATGCACGAGCTGGGCATTTTGAAGGAAGTCCTTCCTGAGATTGATAGACAGTTTGACTACGACCAGAACAATCCTTATCATAGCTATGATTTATTTACTCATACGATGAAGGCAGTTGAAGCGACTGAAAAGGATTTACCAACGCGTCTTGCGGCTTTGTTTCATGATGTGGCAAAACCATTAACCCGTTCTGAAGATGGGGTTGTGTCGCACTATTACGATCACGACAAGGTCGGAGCCGAGATGGCAGTAGATATTTTAAAGAGCTTTAATTATGACAAGAAGACCATAAACCTAGTTCATGACCTCATTTTAAAGCACATGAAGCAGGACCCGAACTTTGGGATAAAAGCTGTGAGAAGGCTTTATAATTACTATGGCAAGGACAATATATATCGCTACCTTGATTTAATTAGGGCAGATAGTATTGCGACGAGACCTGGCCGAGAGCTTGATAATATCATAAAATTTGAGTCTTACATAAAAGAGATTGAAGATAGTCATGACAAAAGCGGCGAGCTGAAACTTGCTGTTAGCGGCGATGATTTGATTGCCATGGGCTACGCGCCGGGCAAAAAATTTGCGCACGTACTTGGAAAAATTAAAGAAATGGTGAGTTTTGGCGAGCTTGAGAACGACAGAGAAACTTTGCTCCCGCTTCTTAAGGAATATATGGAGGAAGAATAATGAAGAAATTATTTGGCACAGACGGCGTCAGAGGCGTCGCTGGCGAGTTTTTAACTAGTGAATTTTCATACAAATTAGGTAAATATATAGCAGACTACTTTATTGGCGGCGAGGAAAAAAAAGTTTTTATAGCAAGCGACACAAGAGAGTCGAAGGACATGATAAAGCTATCACTTGCAGCAGCCATCACATCTATGGGGCTTGATGTATATGATTTAAACGTAACATCGACTCCAGAAGCAAGCTACATAATTAGCAAGAATGATTCTTTATTTGGCATCGTTGTCTCAGCATCTCATAACCCTTATGAATACAACGGCATAAAGGTTTTTAACAAGGACGGCTACAAGCTTGCAGACGAAGTTGAAGAAGCGATTGAAACGAATATGCTAAATGACAAAGAGTTAAAAAAACCAGAGCGCTTTGGTAATTACATTACTGATGAGATTGATAAAACTGAGTACATAAGCTACTTACGCTTTCTCATGAAGGACTACAGCGGCCTTAAAATTGTTTGCGATATGTCAAATGGAGCAAATTACGTGACTGCAAAAGAAGTTTTAAATGAATCAGGCGCTGAAATGATATACATTCATGACGAGCCAAATGGTAGAAACATCAATAAAAACTGCGGTTCAACTCACTTGGAATCACTTATAGAGACTGTTAAAAATAATAAGGCAGATATAGGCATAGCCTTTGACGGCGATGCAGATAGATTATTAGTAGTTGATAATGATGGCAAGACCATGGACGGAGACCACATATTAGCAGCTCTTGCGACATATTTGAAAAAGCATGATAAGCTTAAGAAGAACAAGCTTGTTGCGACTATCATGTCAAACATTGGCCTAAAGAAGTACCTTGATACTATTGACGTAGAGCTTGATGTAACTAGCGTTGGCGATAGATATGTTTTAGCTGAACTAATCAAGGATGACTTATCACTTGGCGGTGAACAATCGGGTCATATAATACTAAAGGATTATCAAAATACTGGCGATGGACTTTTAAGCGCGATATTTTTAATAAATGCCATGACCGAGCTAAAAAAGACAGCTGCTGAATTAAACGGACTTATGAAAACATATCCACAAGTGCTTTTAAACGCAAAAGTTACTAACGAGATAAAAAATAAAGTTTTAGAGATAGAAAGCGTTAAAAACGCTATAGATGATTTGACTAAGAATAATCCAGACATGAGGGTAGTCATCAGACCATCAGGCACTGAGCCGCTTTTAAGGGTCATGCTTGAAGGTGAAGACGAAGATGAATTAAAAAAATTAGCAAAAGATTTAGTAGATTTGATAGAAAGAGAGACGAAATAGTTTGAAGAGAGTTTTAATAGCTTTATCGGGCGGGGTAGACAGCTCCGTCAGCGCATACTTATTAAAAGAGGCTGGTTACGATGTAGTAGCTATCACATTTAATTTGTGCGACGATATTATTCAAGACAATTACACAAAGATGATAGAGGACGCAAAAAGGGTATCAGACTATCTTGGCATAGAGCATCACGTTGTCGATTACAAGGAAGACTTCAAAGAGAAGGTAATTGAGCCATTTATCCGTGAATACGAGCTTGGCCACACGCCAAACCCTTGTATCTTTTGCAATAAAAATATCAAGTTCAAAAGATTTCATGATGAGAGGAAGAACTTCGATGCTGACTTTATTGCGACTGGTCATTACGTTGAAAAATACGAGGCAAATGGCATTCACTATCTTCAAAAATCTACAAACATTAGAAAAGATCAAAGCTATTTCCTATACAATATAAAGCAAGAACAGCTAAGAGATGCGATATTCCCAGTTGGCGCCATGAATAAGGATAAAACCAGAGCCATTGCCAAGGAAGCGGGCATACCTGTATACAATAAAAAGGATTCGCAAGAGATTTGCTTTATTGCAAATGATGATTATAAGGCATTTTTAAATAAATACTCTGAAAATATTAGCAAGAAGGGTCTTATTAAAGATAAGAACGGCAAAGTTTTAGGCGAGCACGATGGCATTAGAAACTACACTATAGGTCAAAGACGCGGATTAAATGTTGCCTTAGGTCAAAGAGCTTTTGTGACTAAGATAGATCCAGAGGCTAACGAGATCATTCTTGGACCAGAGGAGGATTTATTTAAAAAGACTGCCGTAATTAAAGATGTGAACTGGATATCGATTGATGAGATTGATGAAGACAAGGTATATACAGCAAAAGTTAGATATAGATCAAATGATGAAAAAGCAAAAGTAAAGAAGAATGACGACGGTACTTACACAGTTACATTTGAAGAGCCGCAAAGAGCGATAACTCTGTCACAAAGCCTCGTTGTATACGACGGTAGAACTGTAGTAGGCGGCGGCATTATAGTGGATTAATCATGTATTATGTAGATAGAGTTATTAAGGGCTCATCGAGTGAAACAGCACTTTCAGAATTTTTGTTAGAAAGAGATGTTATCTATGAAGACGTTGATGCGAGCTACATTATAAGAGATGCGGGAGAAATAATCGCGACAGTATCAGTAAAGAAGAATTTAATTAAATTCTTCTACATCGATGATAAATATCAAGGCGAGGGACTTGCGATAGAGCTTATTAATAGTGCGCTTGAAGACATCATCGCCAAGGGATATAGAAGCTACTTTGTCTTTACCAAGGCAAAAAATGAAAATATTTTCACTTCACTATCTATGGATACTATTGAAAAGACTGAAGATGTTGTTCTCTTAGAAGGCGGTTTCTTCAAGTACAAGGACTGGATAGAGATTATAAAGAAAGATCTTGACAAAGACGAGTATAATGCCATAGTCATGAATGCAAATCCACTTACACTTGGTCATGAGTATCTAGTAGATAAAGCCTTGGAAAATGATAGAGACTTAATAATCTTCGTTTTGGAAGAGGATGCCTCATACTTTAGTACTAAGGATAGATACGAGATAGTTAAAAAGCATTATCAAGATAATAATCGTGTTCACGTGTATAAATCAGGTCCCTACATCATATCTAGAGCGACCTTCCCAACATATTTTTTGAAGAAGGACACAGATAAGCTTAAGGTGTATACAGAGCTTGACGCAAAGATATTTGCAAGGCGCATTGCAAAGGATTTGAATATCAAAAAAAGGTACTTTGGCACAGAGCCTATTGACAAAGTTACTGAAAAGTATAATGAAATGATGAAGAAGATACTTTCTGAATATGGTATAGCGACTGAATTTATAGGGAGAAAGACTATAGAAGGCGAAGTTATCAGCGCATCGAAGGTCAGAGAGTGCTACGAAAATGATTTTTCGGATTGTAAAAAATATTTAAGCTCGGATGTTTATGAGCTTTTAGAAATAAAAAGGAGTGGTAACAATGATTAGTGTAAAAGAAGTTACTGACAAAAAAACTTTAAAGGAGTTTGCATATTTTATCTATGATATATATGAAGGTGACAAGAATTTTGTTCCACCAATTAGAAAAGATTATTTAAAATATTTACAAGGCGTGGACAATGACCTAAACAACGCAGGACCAAATACAAAGTTTATCTGCTACGATAGAGATAAAGTAGTTGGAAGACTTTTGGTCGGCATCAATGAAATCGTTAATGATTACCACGGTTTTAAAGAAGGATACATCTCACAATTCGAGTGCGAAAATAACTATGAATATGCTGAGAAACTTCTTGATGCTGCAGTAGAATACCTTAGGGCGCACGGCATGAATAAGGTGAAAGGACCAGTTTCACTGCCAGGCGGCGAGGACAACAGAGGCTTTATAGTCGATAACTTTGAAGATCAACCATACATAATGAACACATACAACAAAAGCTACTACAACGATTTCTTCGTGAAATATGGTTTCGAAAAGTACTTTGACTGCTATGCTTATAAAGACACAATTGAAAATGCTAATATTGAGAGATTTGAAAAACTTGTTCCATATGCGATGAATAAGTTCAATTTTAGAGTGGACAATATTGATTTTAGTAGACTTGACAGTGATGCAGCAGACATTATGCATGTAATTGAAAAAGCTATGCCTAAAGAATGGGACGACTTCGCTCCACTTGACGAAGAAGAGATCAGAAAGGTAGTTAAGCAGCTAAAACCATATGCCGATCCAGAGCTTATATTTATCGCTAGAGATAACGAAACAAATGAGCCTATCGGTTTTAACATAACTCTACCAGACTATAACCAAGCCATCAAGAAGATGAAGGGAAGATTACTACCATTTGGCTTTATAAAGTTTTTGTATCACAAGAGAAAGATTGATAGAATTAGATTTTTCGTTCTATTCGTAGTGCCTGAGTATCAAAAGAAGGGCGTTACAAGCGTCATGTACCTAAAGACATACATCAACGCTATCAAGAAAGGCTATACAGAGCTTGAAGGATCAACAATTTGGGAGTACAACAAAGATATGATGAACGACGTTGAAAGCTTTGGTGCAAAAATCAATATAACTTATAGAATTTATCAAATGGATATATAGTTTAGGGTGCTTTGCGCACCTTAAATTATTATCATAGTTATATTTAGAGAGATTTTGGGTAAAAATTAATAGTACGGGGATGAATTTTGGTTTCGACGGGGATTTGGAATTTAGAATAGCGAGCCGGGTCGATGGATACGTCACATCTGTCAAAAAAATATAAACGCAGAAAACAATAATTTTGCATACGCTGCCTAGTTAGGCGGCTCTCAATATAGAGTTTTCTCGTTCGGCTTTATATTGGGTCAACTTAGACGAGAAAATCTTTTAGCCAAGCTTAAAAGCTAAAAGATTATTTCAAAGCTAGCTAAGACTTTATTTTGCTTTTTAAATTGGTCTTAGTGAAGTTTGATAAAAAGCTGCGCTCGGAGAAGTTCTTTAGGAAGGGTTTTCGGACAGGGGTTCGACTCCCCTCATCTCCACCAGATAGGTCGCTAGTAGAACACTCGAAAGTCTGTGTATTGCTAGTGTTTAGGTTATAGGCAATTATAAGTCTATAACCTTTTTTTGTTTCTTGTACGGTAACTGAATTTACAAGTAGATTTAATATGTTTCTTTTAAAGTTTTCATCTTTAATATTGCCCTTAGTAAATTTTTCTAACCACCATACTACTTGCTCTTTTCTTAAGTATATAAAATTATTCTTTTCTATCTCTATTCTTGTTTCTAAGTCTGCTTTTTCTTCTTCTAAATCGTTTATTCTGTTTCTGACTGATATTGAATCTGAGCCGTCTTCGAAAAACTTAAGTAAATTGTTTATCTTAGTTTCTATAGCTTTATGTTCTTCAATAAGTGCTGGAACGACTTTATCTTCTAATATAATTCTTCTACATTCACTTACCGCCATCTCTGCTAATTCATCAATGGTCTCTGGTGAAAGTAGTTTTAAGGCTTGCTCGAAAACTGTATTTTCAATAAAATCTTTTTTAATTCTTTTACTATCACAAGTACCGTTTCTTTTATTGTTCTCACACACATAATAATAGTGAACTTTTCCTGATTTACTTGTTCCTGAATCACCAAACATTTTAGCACCACATTTTCCACATATAAGCTTGTGTGATAATAGATAAGTGGTCTTAGCTTTTCCTCTTGATTGTTTTGATTTTTGATTTTTCAATTTTCCTTGCACCCTTTCAAATAGTTCGTCTGATATAATAGCTGGTACGCCTTTTTTAACTACTATATCTTTATAAGTATATGTTCCTATATAAAACTTATTTTGTAACATTCTACGAAAACTGTTCTTGTTGAACTTGCCGCCTCTTGTAGTTCTATAGCCTTTTTCATTAAATATTCTACAAATATCAACTATAGGTGTATCGTTAGCGTAAAGCTCAAAGGCTTCTTTTACTATAGGAGCGGTCGTCTCATTTATTACATATTTTTTATTAACTACCTTATAGCCTAAAGGCGTAACTCCGCCTGTAGATTGACACTTTAAAGCTGACTCTCTCAATCCACGATTTATTTTTTGTGACAATTCTAAAGAATAGTATTCTGTCATACCAACTATAACTGACTTAAGAATGACGCCCTCTGGACCATCTGATATAAGCTCTGTAGCTGATAATAATTTTACATTGTTCTTTCCTAATTTATGCTCATAAAAAGTTGAATCAAACCTGTTTCTTGAAAATCTATCAAACTTATATACAACAACAGCTTCAAAATCTTTCTTAGCACTATCCTTAATCATTTTTTGAAATTGTATTCTTTTATCAACATCTTTATAACAGAAGTTGCACGGTCTATATATTCTCTAACTATAGTGTGATTATTACGCTTACAATATTCTTGACATACTCTACGTTGACCTTCAATTGATTGTTCTGTTTGTCTATCTGAACTATATCTTAAATATAATACTACTTTCATATTTTCACTCCTTATAAAAAGATAAGAGGGAATACTTATATATTATAAGTGTCCCCTCTTATTGCCTAATAACACTGGCTCTACACATATATTATAACACGATTAGAGGGAATAATCAACGTGTTTAAAACTTTCCTCTTAATTCTACAACTTTTCCTACTATAGACACTGGTAGAGTTTCGATGTCTTTATTATAGTATACTAATGGTTTATACATAGGGTTGAATGACCTTAATTCTATATGGTCTTTATACTTATATAATTGCTTGCAAATTCCATCTTCGCCGTTAATTAGAGCTATAACAATATCTCCTGAATCGGCTGTAGATTGTTTTTTGACTATGACAACGTCTCCTTCAAAAATTCTTGGATACATTGAATTACCTTGTATTTCTAAACCAAAAAATTCTCCGCTTCTTGCCATTTCTTCGGGTATTTCTTCATAATCGATGATATCTTCAACAGCTTCTATGGGAAGTCCAGCTGCTACATATCCTAAAACTGGTATTTTTACTGAACCAACACTTGACTTGTTTGTGTCATCCGCCCATGATATTAGTTGTTGTGGCTTTACTTTTAATACTTTACATAATAGCTCAAGGCGTTCCAATGGTATATTAGTTACAATATCATTTTCATATTTAGATAAAGCTTGAAAACTAATACCTATCTCCTTGCTAAGTTGTTCCAAAGTCATTCTTCTTTGTAGTCTATATTTTTTTATGTTTTCACCCGTTGTCATAATATCACCTCTTTCATAAACGTTTAACAAACTATTAATATCAACATTAAATAATTTTGCATACAATGACATGGCTGTAGCAGATGGTTCTGTCTTGCCGTTCTCCCATCTTGATATAGCCGACCTTGAAACCTTATAATCAGATAGATTGTTTAATTTTTCTGATAATTCATCAATAGTTAATTCTCTAGACTTTCTTAATTCATAAAGTTTGTCTCCGAAAATTGTCATAAAAGGCACCTCTCTTAATTTAAACCTAAAAGCGTTATAGGGGTAGTGTGGAGTGCTTCTGCAAAATCATATACCTTATTTATACTTAAGTCAATTTTTCCTGTTTCAATCTTGGCTATCATAGACCTATCAGTATAACCTACACGCTCTGCTAATTCGGTTTGTGTTAACTCTAAAGATAATCTATACTTTTTTATATTTTCATAGATTTTTTGCATAAATACCACCTCTTTAATACCATTATAACATTTTTGTGAAAAAATTCAACAAATCAGTATAGCCTACACGCTCCGTTAAACCCTGATTGTGTTAAGCCTAAAGACAATATATACTTTTTGATATTTTTTCTTCTAGCGAATTAAATTAAGACGATCAGTAAATTCCTGAAGCTGTAAGATAACGGCTTCTTTTTTATTTGTAAAGGCGATTTATTATAATCATATTTATATGGACAGTGACTGCATATAAGAATAAGCAATTGCAAGCATCATAAAGCTTTATGAATAAAAGTTCATAAAGTTGTTTCATTTTTATCAAATTTATGGTATAATATATGTGGTGATACTATGGACATCGATAAAATCAAAAAGGGACTAAAGATATTTCTTATAGTCATACTGATAATAGTATTTATAAATATAATGAATAAGGACTTCTTTAATCAAAGCGATGGCGAGGTCAAGGTCGATAGAGCTTTTGACACTGGATTCAAGGACTCTTTGAGCGAGGCTGATGCTGAAGAGGGCTACATTTACACTCACATCACTGGCGAGATTAAAAAGCCTGGTGTATACAAGATGAAGGCGGGCACTCGTATGGATGACCTTGTCAAAGAGGCGGGCGGTCTTACTGAGGACGCTGACATCGACCTAATCAATCTATCTGAAAAGCTGGTTGATGAAGAGAGGATCATAGTTCCTGCGAAGGGCGCGAGCGAAGCTGACGAGACGAGTCACGCGGCAAGCTCTGTTCAAACGAAGAAGATTAACATTAACACGGCTGATTTATATGAGCTCACATCAATACCAAGCGTTGGCGAGAAGACTGCGCAAAAGATTATTGATTACAGAGAGAAAAAGAAGTTTAAGAAGATTGAAGATATCATGAACATAGAAGGAATCGGAGAGAACAAGTTTAAGAACATGAAAGATTATATAAGCGTAAGCGGAAGGTGATTGTATGAGTAATGATATAAATGTAAAATTAACAAGTTTTGCTAAGACATCTGGTTGAGCAGCGAAAGTTAAACCGGAGGTTTTAGATCAAATATTAAAAGGATTAGAGAAGAATTCACCAGATCCAGACCTATTAGTAGGATTGGAAACAAGCGATGACGCAGCTGTTTACAAGGTTAGCGAGTACAGAGCCATCATAGAAACTTTGGACTTTTTTACGCCAATAGTTGATGACCCATATACATTTGGGCAAATAGCAGCAGCAAACTCGCTTTCAGACGTTTACGCCATGGGTGGAGAGCCAATACTTGCGATGAATATCTCATGCTTCCCAAACTGTTTGTCACCAAATGTATTAAAGCTAATATTAAAGGGCGGTTTTGACAAGGTTAAGGAGGCAGGCGCCTTGCTAATAGGCGGACACACTGTTCAAGACGACGAGCTTAAGTACGGCATGAGCGTTACTGGTTTTGTTCATCCTGATAAAGTTTTAAGAAATACTGGTGTTAAAGAGGGCGACGTCCTAATATTAACTAAGCCACTTGGCCTAGGCATCATAAATACAGCTGTTAAGGGCGATATCTGCGATAAGGACTCCTTAGATGAAGCAGTTTTAGTAATGAAGACGCTTAATAAAAAGGCTAAGGACGCTATGGAAGGCCTTGATGTACACGCATGTACTGATATAACAGGCTTTGGACTTATGGGTCACGTATACGAAATGCTTAGAAATACTGATGTTACAGTAGAAATCTATACAGATAAGCTTCCTGTACTAAAGGGGGCGCTTGATTATGCGATGATGGGCCTAGTGCCAGCAGGTGCTTATGATAACAGAGTTTTTGTTGGTGATAACTTTAGGATAGACGCTGATATCAAAAGAGAGATGGAAGACCTTTTATTCGACCCACAAACTTCTGGAGGATTGTTGATATCGCTATCAGAAGAGGATGCGAAGACTTATATGGAAAGGATTGACCTTCCATTTGATGTAAATATTATTGCAAAGGCAAAAAAATTTGACGATAAATATATTTTAATTAAGTAGGTGTGATATGAATTTATTTAGAATGATCCCGGGCGTTGATCAAGTTATGGAAAATGAAGAGATTAAGAAATTATTTGAGCTTCACGATGCAAAACTGATCAACGATAATATAAGAACTATCTTAGATGAGATGAGAGACGAAATTAAGAATGGTCTTGATGAGGACGCTCTTAGAGAGAGACTTAAAAATATTGACAAGGCTGTTGCACAAAGACTAGCTGATGAGCTTAATTATAGCCTAAGACCAGTTATAAATGCGACAGGTGTCATCATCCATACTAATCTTGGCAGGTCAAAACTACCAAAATCGGCTCAAGAAAATATTATGAGACTATTATCAAGCTACTCAAACCTTGAATATGACCTTGACAGAGGCGAAAGAGGGCTAAGATACACTCATATAGAAGAAAAGCTTAAGAAGATTACTGGAGCAGAGGCGGCTCTTGTAGTAAATAACAATGCTGCAGCTGTTATGCTTGTACTTGATACACTTAGTAAGAATAAGGAAGTAATCACTTCAAGAGGCGAACTTATCGAGATAGGCGGATCATTTAGAATACCTGATGTTTGCGAGAGAAGTTTGGCGACACTTAGGGAGGTCGGAACAACAAATAAGACGCACCTAAGAGATTATGAAAACGCTATAAATGAAGAGACAGGCGCAATACTAAAGGTTCACACATCAAATTACAAAATTTTAGGCTTTACTGAAAGCGTTAGCGCAAGTGAAATTGCGACTATAAAAGGCGATTTGCCTCTAATTGAGGACCTTGGATCAGGAGTTTTAATCAATCTTGAGGACTATGGTCTTGAGCACGAACCAACTGTTATGGAATCAGTTGCAAGTGGTGTCGATGTAGTTACTTTTAGTGGCGACAAGCTTTTAGGCGGACCACAAGCGGGCATCATAGTCGGCAAGGAAAAATACATCAGCCAAATCAAGAAGAATCAATTACTTAGAGCGCTTCGTGTAGACAAGATGACTATAGCAGCGCTTGAAACAATACTAAACTATTATATTGATAAGAATAAGACATTTGAGATACCGACTATAAAGATGATTACTGAATCTTTCGAATCAATTGAGAAGAGAGCAGAAAAACTATTCTCAATGCTTGAAGGCATGGCTGGAGCAGAGCTAAATGTAGTTGAAACAGCCTCTGAAGTAGGCGGCGGCTCACTTCCAAATCAATTTATCAAGTCTAAAGCAATTGAAATTGATCCAAAAAATATATCAGCTGCAAAGCTTGAAGAAGGACTTAGAAAGCTTGAAGTGCCGATCATTACTAGGATATACAAGGACAAGATCTTGCTTGATTTAAGGACTATTGACGAAGAAGAATACGAAATTATTGCAAATGAACTTAAGGGGATTTTAGGAGAGAGATAGTGAAACATTTAATACTTGGAACTGCGGGTCACGTTGACCATGGGAAAACTTCTTTAATACGCGCCCTAACTGGCAGACAAACTGACAGGCTAAAGGAAGAACAAAAGAGAGGGATATCGATAGAGCTTGGCTTTACTTACTTTGATCTAGAAAAGGATTTAAGAGTAGGTATCGTTGACGTGCCTGGTCATGAGAAATTTATTAAAAATATGGTTCAAGGCGTTAGCGGCATGGACCTTGTCATGCTAGTCATTGCGGCTGATGAAGGCGTTATGCCTCAAACCATCGAGCACTTAAACATACTTACTATGCTTGGTGTTGAGCACGGATTTGTTGCTTTAACTAAGACTGACTTAGTTGATGAAGAGTGGATAGAGCTAGTCACATCAGACATAAGAGACAGTCTTAAAGGCACTTTCCTTGAAAATTCTGAAATAGTTAGGGTTTCTAACAAGACTTTAGAAGGCATTGATGATATTAAAAATATATTGAGGAAGCACGCTGATAGCTTTGGAAAAGAAGAAAAGAACGATACACCAAGACTGCCTATTGACAGGGTATTCGTTATATCAGGCTTTGGCACCATAGTTACAGGCACGCTTATGGACGGAAAACTATCCTTACAAGATGAGATTGAAATATATCCAGAGAGAATAAAGACTAAGATCAGATCCATTCAAGTGCATCAAGAGTCACAAGATGTGGCTTACGCTTCACAAAGATGCGCTCTAAACATCCCTGGCGTTAAGAAAGAAGATATACATAGGGGCAGCGTTATAAGTCTTCCTGATGCACTTAAAAACACTAATCTTATTGACGTAAAGATCGAGTGCATTAAGGATCAAGAAAGAGCCATAAAGAATGGATCAAGAGTTTTCTTATACTTAGGCACTGAAGAGATACTTGCAAGAGTCGTGCTATTAGATAGAGATGTACTTAATCCGGGCGAAGAAGGTTACGCACAATTGATTCTTGAGAGCGAAACAGTTTGTAAGAGGATGGATAGATTCATTTTAAGATTCTACTCACCGATGTCGACTATAGCGGGTGGCGTTATACTTGAAACTAATCCAAAGAAGAAAAAGCGTTTTGACGAAGAAGCCGTTGAAGAGTTTAAGATAAATGAAAAGGGCTCAGATACTGATGTTCTAAACAATCTTATCTACACAAGACAAGATGATTTCTTAAATAAAAAAGAAATCGCTAAATTATTAAGTAAGTCTGAAGACTTAGTTGACAAAGAGTTAAAGGAACTTGTAGATGATGGAGCCATCGCTATATATGAATTAAAGAACGGCATCTATCCTGTATCATTAAGATATATACACAACGTGAACGAAGAACTAATCGTTCATCTAAATAAATACTACGAAAAATATCCACTTAGAAGAGGAATTTTCAAAGAAGAGATTAAAAATAGATTCTTTAAGAAGCTTAATAACAATCAAAAGCTATATGAAAGCCTTCTTAAGCTAATACTTGACGAAGGAAGTTTAGAGCTAAATGGCGAGTTAGTCTCAATCAAAGGCTACGCACCAAGCTTGTCGGATGAAGACAAAAAGTCCATGGACATGGTTTTGAATATGATAGAAGAAGCAAAATACGATGGCATTACAAAAGATGCTATACAAGAAAAAATCAAAATCAATACAGAATTTTTAAATGAAGCACTACAAGATTTACAAGCTAGCAAGAGCATCTACAGACTTCAAGACGACTATATAAGCTACAAAGCCTTCTTAAATGCAAGAGAAGAGCTAATTAAGTATTTAAATAAGAATCAAGAGATAAGTCTAGCTGAGTACAGGGATCTTATCTCGTCAAATAGAAAGATATCGCTTGCTTTGCTTGAAGATTTTGACAAGGCCAATTTAACGAAGAGGCTTGGCGATAAGAGAGTATTAAAAAGGTAGGAGTATATATGCAAAAGATTTTATTAATAGATAGTGATGAAACCTTTGTTCAGGGTCTCAAATACAGTCTAGAACAAGATGAGTATCTTATAGATACAGCATATAGCGCTGAAGAGGCACAAAAGCTTCTTAAGCCAAATGAGTACAATTTAATAATTATGGAGATAGACTTGCCAGACAAGAGCGGTCTCAATCTATGCCAAGACATCAGAAGGGATTCAAACGTCGCCATAATCATATCGACAAATAATAAGGAAGAGATTAAAAAGATACTTGCGCTTGAATATGGTGCAGACGACTTTTTAGTTAAGCCTTACAATATTCTTGAGCTTAAAGCGAGGATGAAGTCCTTGTTTAGAAGAGTTCAAGGAGCAAATGACGATTCGAAGAACAATATACTTGAGTTTAATCACTTCACCATAAACACCATTGGCAGAAAACTTTTTAAAGATGGTGTAGAAATTTCACTAACAGGTAAGGAATTTGATTTACTCTATATTCTTGCTTCAAATAAAGAAGTTGTTTTCTCGAGAAAGGACCTTTTAGAAAAGGTTTGGGGCTATCAATTCTATGGCGATGAAAGAACTGTTGACGTTCACATAAGAAGGCTTAGAAACAAGATAGAAGAGAGCAGCAAGAGACCAAAATTTTTAAAGACTAAATGGGGGGTAGGCTACTACTTCGTAGATTAATATATGGAAAAGAAAAAAACAAATAAATTTTTTAAGAATACCTTTATTCTTGTTATAGCGGGCATCTTAGTTAAGATTATAGGCGCTGTATATAGAATACCTATAACAAACATCATCATGGATACAGGGATTGGCTACTATCAAGCGGCTTATCCTGTGTATCAGATACTCTTAACTGTATCAACAGCGGGTTTACCGATAGCGGTCGCCAAGCTTGTTTCAGAGAATTATGCACTAGGAAGAGTAAAGGCAGCACATAAAGTATTCAGAGAGTCGACAAAGCTTATGTTCATACTGGGCATAGCGAGTGCGCTCTTTGTTTACGTTTTCAGCCACCAAATAGTTGGCTTTTTGCAAAATGAAAACAGCTGGTACTCATTAGTCGCACTTATACCAGCCCTTATATTTGCGCCTTTAATGTCATCATTTAGAGGCTTTTATCAAGGTAAGGACAATATGGTCCCGACAGCCATCTCACAAGTTATAGAGCAGCTGTTTAAACTAATATTTGGGCTAATGCTTACAAAGTACGCCCTAAAGATGTATGGCGTAGCCGTTGCAGCAGGTGCAGCACAATCAGGTGGTTCAATCGGAGCCTTCTTTGGCTTTTTATTTTTGCTTATAGTATTTTTATTCAATTATAAATCATATAAGGTAGAAGAAAGACTTGATGAGAGCGGCTTCATCTATGATGACAAGGAAGTAATAAGAGACATCTTAGCCATAGCAGTCCCCATCACCATAGGCGCGTCAATCAATCCACTTATGGACTTTATCGATACAAAGCTAGTGTTTATGAGATTAACAGACATAGGCTACACTATGGCAGAGGCGAACGATATGTTCGGCTGGTTAAAGGGTATGGCGACAACACTTATTAACATGCCTCAAGCTATATCCATAGCCTTGTCAATGAGTATAGTGCCACTAGTTTCTGCTTACATGGTTAAAAATGACAATGATAAAATGCATCAAACGATATATAGTGGACTTAAGTTCACTTGCCTTTTTGCCTTTCCATGTGCACTGGGCTTTATTGCACTAAATAAACCAATCATATCCTTAATATACTACAATAACTCGCCTGAGGCCATTAACGGCACAGCTGAACTACTTAGCATACTATCAATAAGTCTTATCTGTCTATGCATGATACAGATACTTACGGCCATACTTCAAGCTGTAGGCAGCCCAGAAAAGCCCGTTAAGAATCTTGTAATCGGCTCAATCGTTAAAATCGTTTTAACATATATACTAACAGGCATCAGCTACTTTAATGTAAAAGGAGCAGCAATAAGTACAGACGTAGCATTCTTAGTAGCTATGGTGCTAAACTACATCGATCTAGAAAAGATAGTTGATAAAAAATACAATTTATTATCTTATGCGATAAAAGTTTTAGCTATAAGCATAATTATGGCTGTCTCGGTTAAGATAGTATATGAACTTTTAAGCATGAGATTTTCACTATTGATATCGACATCGCTATCGATTTCCTTTGGAATTATAGTTTATGCAGGTCTTGCACTTTTGTTAAAATTGGTTAAAATAGAAGATTTTATCACAAAATAGTAAAAAAATCGCTATTTTTTCAATAAAATTACAAAAAAATGCAAAAAAACCTTGATTTTTAGCGAAAATAGGTTATAATATAAGTATAGAAGAGCCGCAAATGGCTTTTCAAAGCACTTTTTAAAAGGAGGATTTATTATGAACAAATCTCAATTAGTTGCAGCTATGGCTGAAAAAACTGAAATGACTAAGAAAGACGTTGAAGCTTGTCTAAATGCTTTTACAGGTGTTGTTACTGAAACACTTAAAAAAGGTGATAAGGTTCAATTAGTAGGCTTTGGTACTTTCGAAGTAAAGGACAGAAAAGCTAGAGAAGGAAGAAACCCAAGAGATCCTAAGCAAAAAATCAAGATTCCTGCATCAAAAGCACCTGTTTTCAAAGCTGGTAAGACTTTAAAAGAAACAGTTAACACTAAAGGAAAAAGAAAATAAGCTAGACCCTAAGGGAAGTTTATTTTAGCACAATAAGTAAAAAGTCAGGCTCTGCCTGACTTTCTACGATGTACATAAGGGTGATTTCATGAGACTTGATAAGTTTTTAAAACTATCGAGAATTATTAAGAGAAGAACAGTAGCTAACGATGCTGCGAAGAGCGGCAAGATACTTATAAATTCAAAAGTAGCTAAGCCAGGCGACGAATTAAAAATTGGCGACGTTATAACTACAACGTTTAACGATGAGCACAGAAGCTATGAAGTACTATCCTTGATGGAGAGTCCAAATAAGGATCAAGCTAAGCTGATGTATAAACAGCTATGATTTGTAAGGAGTGAGATTATGAAAAAGAATAAAAAAGGTGGTATTACAGCTTTTAAGTTAGGACTTATATCCTTATTCTTAATCGTATCAATCCATTTTTATAATCAAGTAGTAACTTACAATAAATTAGTGAAAGAAGATAAGGCAAAGCAAGAGGAGATTGCAGAACTTAAGGATGAAATATCAGACGTAAAGGTATTGCTTTCTAAGTCTAAAACTCAAGAATTTATTGAACTAATAGCTAGAGATGAATTAGGAATGATTAAGCCTAAAGAAATAAAAGTTGTTGACAAAGTCGACACAGATATATTTAAGGAAAACAAATAATAATTAAGGAGGATTTTGTTTTTTATGACGCTTTCAGTTGGAGACATCGTGAGTGGAAAAGTTGTTAATATTACTAATTTCGGTGCTTTTATCGAAATAGAAGGTGGGCAAAATGGTCTTGTACATATCTCGGAGATATCAAATGATTACGTAGAAAACGTTTCAGATGTTTTAGAGAAGGGACAAGAGGTTAAAGCCAAAGTTTTGTCAAATGAGAACGGAAAGCTAAGTTTGTCAATTAAGCAAACTCTTCCAAAAAAAGAATTTGTTAAGCAAAGAGATTTTAATAATAAAAAAGATTTCTCAAAGCCAAGAAAAGATTTTTCCAAGCCACAAGCTAGAAAGATCTACACTTGGGAAGGAGAAAAGACAGAGTCTCAAGATTTAAGCTTCGAAGATAAGATCTCAAGATTTTTAAAAGAAAGTACTGAGAAGATGGATCAAATGAAGTTTAAAGAAAACAGAAGGAGCAGCTATCACTCAAAGAAGGGTAATTACGATAGATAGCTTCTTAAGCAATATGAATTTAGCAAGGTTGAACAATTTGTTCAGCCTTTAATTTTACTTTATATATTTTTTCTAAGAGCGAGGTTATTATGAATAGTTTAGAAAAGTTCAAAAATTTCATCGAAGAAAATAATTTAATCGAGAAAGGCGACAGCATAGTCAGCGCTGTATCAGGCGGCTCCGACTCTGTTTTTATGCTTGAAATGCTCTTAGCTATCAAGGATGATTACGATCTTAAGATTATAGTCTCTCACGTGAACCATGGGCTTAGAGGCGCTGAAGCACAAAGAGACGAAGACTTTGTTAAGAAGCTCGCAGAAAAAAACGGACTTATATATGAAGTAGAGCACATCGACATGGCAGGCTATGCCAAGGAGCACTCACTTACTTGTGAAGAGGCAGGCCGCAAGCTACGATACCTTTTCTTCGAAGAGATTAAGGAAAAGTACAAGGCAGATAAGGTCGCCATCGCTCACAATGAAAACGATGTAGCCGAGACCATATTTCTAAACATATTTAGAGGCACTGGCCTTGATGGACTTGAATCGATTCCACTTAGAAGGGACTTTTACATAAGGCCTATACTTTGCTTTGAAAAGTCAGAGATACTTGATTTTTTAAAAGAAAATAATATCCACTATGTCGACGATTCGACGAACTTTACTAACGATTACAAAAGAAACATGATTCGTAACGAGATTATTCCATTTATCAAGAAGAATTTTAATGAGAATATCGTTTCGTCTATGTCGAGGCTCGCATCTATTGCAAAAGAAAATAATATTTATCTCGAAGATATTATTAATGATAAGTATAAATCCATAATCAAGGCCAATACCATTGACAGAGAGGGCTTCAATAAGCTCGGTCACTATGAAAAGACTCTTATCTTAAGAAAATTTTTAAGAGATAATTTAAATTATTTAAACAATATTAGCAAAGACAATATCGAGGACATGATTAATTTAATTTCGCTCGATTCGGGTAAAAAATATGATATAGATGGCAAGCATTATCTTGTGAATGATTTTGACAAAACTATATTCAAAAAGCTTGATGATAATGAGCTTTCAGAAGAAATATCGCTTGACTTTAAATTGGATAAAGTATACAATATTTATGGCAGTAAATTTAAATTTGTATTAAGTGATAAAATACTTAGCAAAAAGTACCTAGACTACGATTTATTGACGGGTAAGCTTAGTCTTAGAAATAGACGCAGTGGCGATAGGTTTAACCCCTTCGGTATGAAGGGTTCTAAGAAGATTAAGGACTACTTTGTTGATAAAAAAGTGTCTTCGGACGATAGAAGTAAAGTTTTGTTTCTGATGAATGATGATGAGATAGCCTGCGTTGTGGGCTATGACATCGCTGATAAATATAGGGCAAGCAGCAAAACTAAAAACTATCTAAACGTTATAATGGAGGGTAATGATGGCTTATAGAATTAAAGAAATAATGTTCACAGAAGAAGAAATTCAAGCAAAAGTTTTAAAACTAGCAAAACAATTGACTGAGGATTACAAAGGCAAGAGCCCAATCTTCGTTGGTATACTAAAGGGATCCTTTGTATTTATGGGAGATTTAATAAAGAATGTTGAAAATAACGAGCTTAGAGTTGACTTTATGAGAGCCTCAAGCTACGGAAGCAAGACTAAATCAGATGGCCAAGTTAATATAAAGCTAGATATGGAGTTTGATCCAAAAGGTGAGGACATACTTATCATCGAAGACATCATTGACTCAGGCTTTACGCTAAAGTGTCTTCATGAGTACCTTTTAAATAAGGGAGCAAAATCAGTTAAGATAGTTACACTGCTTAACAAAAGTGAAAGAAGAGTCGTAGATATAAAAGTTGACTACGTTGGCTTTGAAATACCTGATAAGTTTATCATCGGATACGGCCTTGATTATAACGAGCACTTAAGGAATCTGCCATATATTGGAGTTTTAGACGAAACTTGTTTAAGTGAGGAGGAATAAATTGAGAAGATCTTCAATGAGAAATATAATTGTTTATGCATTTATATTGATACTTGTTTTTGTTTCGCTGAGATTTTTCTCGGGCGGCTTTTTTGAAGAGGACAGGGCCAATGTCAATACATTCATAAACGATATAAAAGATGGAAAAGTAAAGAGAATTAGCCAAGAAGGCTACGGATTTAAATATACAAAGAACGATGGCAAGAGCGATTACGTAGAGGTAGACCCGAACGTATGGAAATCCATCTATGATGATTATGTAAAAGACAGAGTTATATCTGACAAACTTCAATACGACGTTACTATGCCTAGAGATAACTCAATGATGATAAACATATTAATGATGCTTGGATCAATGATATTCTTCATGTTTATCATGAGAGCCTTAGTATCACCAAGAGGTCAAGATGGAACGAGCCCTCAAAACTTTGGTAGATCCAGAGCAAGAGAGTCCAAAACTGTCAATGGTAAAGTCGTTAAATTTGCAGACGTTGCAGGCCTTGTCGAAGAAAAAGAAGAGCTATTTGAAATAGTTGACTTCTTAAAAAATCCTATGAAGTATATCAAGCTTGGCGCGAGAATACCAAAAGGCGTTTTGCTAGTTGGTGAGCCAGGTACAGGTAAAACATATCTATCTAAGGCAGTTGCTGGTGAAGCAGGAGTGCCATTCTACACTATATCCGGTTCAGACTTTGTGGAAATGTTTGTCGGCGTTGGTGCTTCAAGAGTAAGAGATTTATTCCAAACAGCGAAGAAGAATGCTCCGTGTATAGTCTTTATCGATGAGATTGACGCTGTTGGTAGACAAAGAGGCGCTGGCCTTGGCGGCGGTAATGACGAAAGAGAACAAACACTTAATCAACTGCTTGTAGAGATGGACGGCTTCTCACAAAACGAAGGCATCATCGTTATGGCGGCAACTAATAGACCAGACATACTTGATAAAGCCTTATTAAGACCAGGTAGATTTGATAGAAATATCTACGTTTCACTTCCTGATGTAAAGGCAAGAGAGGCAATACTTGAAGTTCACGCAAAGAACAAAAAGATAGATGAAGATGTCGATTTAGAAAATATCGCTAAGAAAACAGTTGGCTTCTCACCAGCAGACCTAGAGAATCTTCTAAATGAAGCGGCTCTATTAACTGCGAGAGAAAATCTTGACAAGATACCGATGAGACTTGTTCAAGAGGCGTCAATCAAGGTAGTTGCAGGACCAGAAAAGAAATCACAAACAGTCATAGAAAAAGAAAGACAGATAGTTGCTTACCACGAAGCAGGCCACGCAATAGTTAGTCACTACACAGATGAACTATATCCAGTCAACATGATAACTATAGTTCCTAGAGGCAGGGCAGGCGGCTTCACAGAATATCTTCCAAAAGAAGACTTTAATTACACAACAAAGTCCATGATGGAGAATATGCTTAAGTCCTTACTTGGCGGTAGAATTGCCGAAGAGATTATCTTTAAAGATATATCTACAGGCGCTTCAAACGACATCGAAAGAGCAACAGATCTTTCGAAAAACATGGTTACTGTCTATGGCATGAGCGAAAAGCTTGGACCAGTTTGCTACGACAATGAAGGCGAAAACGTTTTCATCGGCAGGGACTATGGCAGAACGAAAGTTTATTCAGAAGAAGTTCAATACGCTATAGATCAAGAGATTAAAGACTTTATCTTGAAAGCAAAAGATGAAGCAACACAAATACTTCTAGAGCATAAAGATAAGCTTGAAAAATTAGCACAAACACTTCTTGAAAAAGAAACAATTAATAGACAAGAATTCTTAGCAGTTCTTGGCGAATAGTATATTGAGCACTTGCTTAGGCAGGTGCTTTTTTATTTTGCCAATAGCTTTGCTAAGCAAGCTTATAGTAGATGAGATATGACGGGCGGATGATATATGACGAGCATATGACATGTGCTGCGCAGATGCACTATGGCTAGCAAAAGCATTATCATAGGGCACTCACTATTGATTAATTTACAAAATACTCAATAAAGAATAAGAAAAATTTATACAAATGAGCATTTATACTTGAAAAAATATTTATCTAGTGATATAATTATTATTGTAATAGTTTACTATAAAGGAGTGATTTTATGTTTTTAGCAAGTTTTATTTCGCCTGAGAATACTTGGGCTCTATGGTCAGTTTTAGCCTGCTCAGCAGCTCTAGCTATATTCCTAGAACAAAAGTACAAATGGGCAAACAAGGTAACAGGTTGTATCCTAGCGCTAACTATCACTATGATACTATCAAACGTGAACCTAATCCCAGCTGGTGCACCAGTTTATGATGCGGTATGGGACTATGTAGTACCTCTAGCAGTACCTATGCTATTATTCAAAGCAAATATCAAGAAGATTGCTAAAGAATCAGGAAGAGTATTCATTATTTACCTACTAAGTTCATTAGGAACTATACTTGGTTCTTTTGCAGCATTTTATATTTTAAGAGGCGCTATATCAGATATTGGCAATATTATCCCTATGTTCACAGGAACATACACAGGCGGTAGCGTTAACTTCGTAGCTATGGCTGACAACTATGCAGTTGATCAATCAATTACAAGTGCAGCACTAGTTGCAGATAACCTACTTATGGCTATATACTTCTTCGTGCTTATAGCTCTACCAGGTATGACATTCATTCAAAAAGCTTACAAACACCCATACATCGATGAACTTGAAAAGAACGCTGACCTTAAAGACAGCAGCAAGACTATGGCAGCTCAATATTGGGGAGCAAAGGATATATCATTACTTGATATAGCAACAGTAGTTGCAAGTGCCTTCCTAATTGTTACTGTATCTGACCTTATTGCTTCATTCTTAGGTTCAGTTATACCTACAAGCAACTTTGTATTGCAATTATTTAACGGTCTATTAGGTAACAAATACCTAATCATGACAACTATCACTATGATACTTGCATCAGTATTTAGTGGTTTCTTCGAAAAGATTAACGGCAGCCAAGAAATCGGTACTTTCTTAATCTATTTATTCTTCGCTGTAATCGGAGCACCAGCTTCATTAAAGTTAATCATCGAACAATCTCCACTACTATTATTACTAGCAGCTATCATAGTATTCACAAACTTAATCATATCACTACTATTTGGCAAGATATTCAAATTCTCAATCGAAGAAGTTATCATTGCTTCAAACGCAAACGTTGGTGGACCAACAACAGCAGCAGCTATGGCTGTATCTAAGGGCTGGCAAGCACTTATCGTTCCAGCACTATTAGTTGGTACACTTGGCTACGTATTAGGTAACTGGTACGGTATTTTAGTAGGAACAATACTACAATAATAAGAATTAATTAGTAAACTATATTATTACAGAGTAAGCAGTCATTATATTGACTGCTTATTTTTTTTAATCATTGCAATGGTGATGCTTTTTGTGCTATAATATTTATCGTAAAACAAACGGTATCCTTTGCGAACCGGAATGGAGGTAATTTTATGAACATGAGCAAGAACTCAAAAAGAGTTGCGTACACAGCTATATATATAGCTATCGTACTACTATTCGCATTTACGCCGATAGGTTTCGTGCCAGTTGGTCTAACTAATGCAACGACGCTACATATACCAGTCATCTTGTCGGGTATACTAGAAGGTCCACTTATTGGGGCCATCGTCGGATTTGTTTTTGGCATAACAAGCATAATCAATGCTATCATCAAGCCAAATCCTATATCCCTAGTATTTTTAAACCCGATTATAGCGGTTGTGCCAAGAGTTTTGATAGGACTACTATCGGGTCTTGTATTTAAATTTATGAGTAAAAGAGATGAAAAAACTAACAAAGCAATCACTTTAACAGTCTTTACGCTGATCTTCATCTACTACTTAAGATGGGTCATCCTATATGTCGGAAGTCCTGAGATCAAGACCATAATCAAAGTGGTTAACGCAGTATTCTTGCTGCTTACACTTATGATACTTGCCTTTATCATCAAAGGCTCGAAAAAGTACAGACTTGACATAGTCGTGCCAACTTTCGTTGGAACGCTTGTAAACACTGGACTTGTACTTTCATTTATGTATTTAATCTATGGCACGTTTATAGAGGGAGCGCTTGGACTAGATTCTGGTGCTTCGAAGGGCTATATACTAGCAATTGCAACAACAAACGCAATTCCTGAACTTATCATAGCCATAGTAGCGGTGACTGTTATTGCTTCAAGAGTACTAGCAATTGAGAGGAGATAATTATGCTATTAGCAATGGATGTCGGCAATACTAACATAGTTTTAGGCTTGTTCGACGATAATAATATGAAAGAAAGCTTTAGGCTATCGACTGATAAGGATAAAACTTTGGATGAATATGGTATCATCTTTCATGACTTTTTAGATTTTGCAAAGGTTGATGCGAAAGATGTAAATGCAGCCATCATCTCATCGGTGGTGCCTCCTGTTACAGGACCACTGATTGATTCAATCAAAAAATATTTTGGGGTTGACGCAGAGCTTGTTGGCAAAAACCTTAAGACAAAGATTAACATAGTTATGGACAATCCAAAGGAAGTTGGCTCGGACAATATAGTAAACTCAGTAGCCGTTAGAGCCATCACAAATAAGCCCGCTATAGTCATAGATTTAGGTACGGCAAACACTTATCACTACTTAAATGAAAAAGGCGACTACTTAGGCGGCATCATTACGCCAGGCTTTAAGATATCGATGGACGCTCTATCTGAGAGAACATCAAAGCTTCCACGCGTTGAGCTTGAAATGCCTGAGCACGTTCTTGGCAAAAACACTGTTGAGAGCATCAAAAGCGGTATTATGAACTCAAAGATTGGGGAGATGGACTACATCATAAAGAAGATTTTACAAGAGATAGGAAAGACAAAGGACGAGGTTCTAATCGTTGCAACAGGCGGACTTTCTGAGAAAGTTGCAGTTCATAGCGAATATGTAAACCTTATCGAGCCAAATCTAACATTATTAGGCCTTTATGAAATTTACAAGATGAATCATGCTTAAAATATCAAATTTTGAGATAAAAAATTCACTAGTCTTGGCGCCGATGGCAGGCTTCACTGACTACGCCTTTAGGCACATAGCCTGTGAGCTAGGAGCTGGCATGACTGTCTCCGAGATGGTTAACGTCAAGGGCCTTGTTCATGATGACAAAAAGACCTTGGATCTAACAAAGAGGATAAAGGACGAAGCCATCTACGCCGTGCAAATCTTTGGTAGCGATGAGGATGACTATAAAAGAGCGATTGAGAATCATTTAAACGCTATGGACGCGGACATCATAGACATCAACATGGGTTGCCCTATGCCAAAAATTACTAAGAATGGCGATGGCAGCGCGCTTTTAAAAGATACAGAAAAAGTATATAGCGTAGTAAAAGCTGCGAAGAGCACTTCAGAGAAGCCCATCACCGTAAAGATACGCATCGGCTGGGACGATGAGCACTTAAATGGAATCGAAAACGCTAAGGCGATAGAAGAGGCGGGAGCGGATGCAATCACCGTTCACGGAAGGACTAGAGAGGCCTTCTATACAGGACGCGCCAATTGGGACTACATCAAAAAGATTGTAGATGCAGTCGATATACCCGTCATTGCCAATGGCGATGTGGCGAGCCTTGATGATTATAAAAAAATACTTGAAGTGACAGGGGCAGAGGGCGTTGCTATAGGCAGAGGGGCGCTTGCAAATCCATTCTTATTTAAAGAGATAGCTAGCTACTTAAAGGGCGAAGAGTATATTTCGGAAGAATATCAAAAGATAGACGTCGCACTAAGGCACATGGACCTAGATTTACAGCTTTATCCCAAGGAGCTATTAAAAAACAATATGAAAAAGCAGCTATTGCAGTACATCAAGGGCTTAAGAAACGCAGCGAAAGTGAAGAATGCAATCTGCGAGAGCAAAGACTTTGATGAGATATATGAAATTCTGCTAAAGTATAGAGAAAATTTAAAAAACAATACTTATGTATAGAAAAATTTTATAACACAAAATATTATTACAATAAAGAATAAAATATTATTACAATAAGAATAAAATATATTGAAATAGTATAAAAAATGTTGTATAATTATGATATAAATAACGAAAAGAGTTGACAAATAATGTTTGATTTGAGAAAATCGTTAGACAGACAGACAGACAGACAGACAGACAGACAGACAGACAGACAGACAGACAGACAGACAGACAGACAGACAGCTAGTTTTCTGTCTTATTTTCGTGTAATTTTTGAAGTTGATAAAGGTACTTACCGTTACTGGTAGGTTCTTTGTCAACTTTTTTTAATGCAAAAAATTAATTTTAAGGAGGAAGAAAAATGAAAAAGACAAAAAAGATTATGAGCTTAGCATTAGCCATAATCATGGTGCTTACAGTTATTGCAGGCAGTGTAAGTGTATTTGCTGCAAATAATATTGAAAGCAGATACGATCAAAATGGTTGGAGAATTAAAGGTTGGGTTGATTTATCAAATGTGGTAAACAATTTTAAAGAAAATGAATTTACAAATGATGACGGAAAAACTATTTATAAGGGCAAGATTGTAGGCTCAGCAGAAGCATCAGATTTATTTGAAGGAGCTTACAATAAATATGAAATGGATTATAAAGGTCATGTTTATTGGTTTGGCAAAGCTGAAAATTTTGTTATGTTTAATAAAGGAGATAAATTTCCTACAGTTGATCTAACTGTAACATTCCCTAACAATTTTAATATTGATTATGACAATATTGAACTTAAATCAGGCACAACACTTGTAAGTAAGATTGAAATAGAAGATTTTGCGAATGTAATGGATGAAAAAAGAAAAACTTTTAAGTTAAGATTTTATTTAGGTAATTGGAATGATTATCAAGGATTCTTTGCTATGTATGAAAAAATTAAAGGTGAAACAGGACACAAGATTGAAATAAGTATTCCATACTCTGTAGATATCACAAATAATAATCAAGATACTTTAGGAAATGTTAGTTCTGAAGGTGTTTGCGCTTTATTTAAAGGTGGAAACAAATTTAGTGGAACGCAATTAGTTGATGTTGAGCTTAAAAAACATGAAATAAGCATTGTAAAATAAAGGAGTAAATATAAATGAAGAAAAAAATTATTTCGCTTTTTCTTTTACTAGGATTAATATTATCTGTAATACCATTAAATTCTTATGCACAATTCAGTCCTGTAACAGGAGATGATGTTGATGGATGGATAAAAGATAATTATTGGGTTGAACTTGAGAAAGATGGACTAAATGCAGTCCCAATAGGCGTTAATCCTAATAAAGAATCTAAATTAGGTACAAATATAAAAGTAGATGAATTGTATTATCCATGGCTAAACACTGGAATTAGAACTGATAGAACTGCATTATTTGATTATTTTGGTGATGATGGTACAATTATGGCTGGTGGGAAGAAGATAGTTGATGATTTTAGAAGATTACTTAATCAAGACTATGATGATTTTAAAGCTAATAATAAACCTTACAATGACTGGAATGAGTTTAATATTGATTTAATTAAAGATACAATAATGAATATAAATGATTTTAACATTTATGGTGATATGTATAAAATTGATAGTAAAAATTCTTCTTCTATAGATACTTATAAAAATGATTCAAGTATGGATTTAGCTTTAACAGTTGATTTATCTACACTAGTTAAAGCCGAGAACACTTATGGATTAGTAATGGGCATTTCAGATGGACATCAAAGTGGAATAGGCAAAAAAGGAAATGGGTATGCAAGAGAAGATGATAAATTTGCATTTACTTTAGATTTTCCAAAAGAAGCTATACTTACTGAAGATGCTGAATTTGAAATAGAAGGCTTAGAAGGATATAATTTAAAACATGAAGAGTTAAGAAGTAATGATAGTGACAGAAAGAAAATTATTATTTATGCAGATGAAGACAATATCAAACCTACAATGAACTATATTGATTTTTATAACACTCTTAATAAGTGGAATCCAAATGTGACTTTGAAGATTAAGGGTATAAAGTTTAATAATTCAATTAAAAATAATAAAAATTATACTATAACAGCTTCTATCGCAGGCATGTATGATATTATTTTATCAAAAAATAAAAGTGTTTTAGATAATTTAAAATTTAATAAAACAACAGATGGAATTAGAAGATTTGTTGTTTTTGCAGCAAAACAATCAAATGAAGGTACAGATGCAGCTGCTGATAGAAAAAAACCAAATCTAATTTCTTATACTTTCAATGTTGAAGAAAGAAAGACAAGCCATAATCCAGTTGTTACATTCATTAACGATGACAGATTCTACGATGAAAGAGAAGTTTATGAAGGCACATCCATAAACCAAAACAGCTATATGCCAAGAGATCCTGAAAAGAGAGGATACAAGTTTATCGAGTGGAACACTATGCCTGACGGAAGCGGCATGACATTTACTGGCGACACTGTAGTTTATGAAGACATGACTGTTTACGCTATTTACAAGAAAGACAGAAGATATGATGATGAGAGTGAAACAGCTGATGAAGAGCCAATGCTAAACATTAACGATCACTACCAATACATGGTCGGATATAAGGACGCAACATTCAGACCAAATAACAACATGACTAGGGAAGAAGTTGCTGTAATGTTCTCAAGACTTATGGTAAGAAGACCAATAAAAGGACACATTTACAATCATAATTTTAAAGATTTATCAAATACTAGATGGTCTGCGACAGCTATTAGCTACATGAATGAGCTTGGCTTAATTAAGGGTTATCCTGATGGAACTTTTAAACCAGAAAAGAGTATAACAAGGGCTGAGTTTGCGGCTATGGCAACTAGATTTGCTAACCTATTTGGCGGCGGACTTCAAGGTTTTGTTGACGTTCCATACACTCACTGGGCTAATGATGTTATAGCTAAGGCAGCAAGTGCTGGTTGGGTAAGTGGATACCCTGACGGTACATTTAAGCCTGAAAACAAAATTACAAGAGCTGAAGTAGTTAGTATCACAAATAGAATGCTTACAAGACGTGCTGATAAAGACTTTATTACTAAACATAGATCAGCAATACTTTGGTTTACTGATACTCCTACTCACTGGGCATTCTACGACATTGTAGAAGCATGCAATGGTCATGACTATACAAGACAAGGAACAATTGAAGAAAATTGGCTAAACGTTAACTTAAAAACTTTTGTTTACGATAAATAAGATTAAGTAGCTAAATAAGATTAAGAGCTGAGGTAGAAATACTTCAGCTTTTCTCTTGCAATTATATTTCATTTCTTATATAATAGAATAAAGTAAATCAAGAGAGGTAATATTATGAAGAAGAAAATATTGGCACTAGTCATGGCCATCATGATACTCGCTAGTCAAGTGAATATACTCGCAAAGACTGAAGTAAAGCAAGTGAAGCTTAGAAACAGAAGCTGCAATGTAATTACTGTTACAGCTGATGATACTACTGCTTTTAAGGTAGTTAAGCCAAATATGAAGCAAGTAGGCGTTACGAATTTTAAAAACATTATTGCGTCATACAAGCCAAGAGCAGCGATAAACGCAAATTATTTTGAAGCATACAAGGGCGGTTACTACCCATATGGCACGCAAATGACTGAGGGCAAGATGATAAACATGTCTGGCGATCACGCGTCTCTACTTGTTTTTGACAAGAATAAATTTAAGATAGTACAAGGCTTTCTTCGTTACAATGGTTTTCTTGATGGACAAAGAGAAAATGATTGGATAAATAAAAAAGCAAACACTTTTGAAATTTGGAATGTCAATGGCAATTTAACGAGCGAAAAGACTGCTTACGTATACAATTCATACAGAAATGCCGCTACTAAGTTTGGCGGCGGAACTGTCATCGAAGTTGTTGATAATAAAGTAAGTAAAGTATATAAATCATCTGAAAACATGGTTCTACCAAAGAATGGCTACATTATTTACTATGGCAAAGAGGCTTGTGACGATAAATACATTGATGATAGATTCAAAATTGGAAGAACTGTTGAGCTTGAACTAGTATTATCAAAGAAGACTAAAGATGGCTTTGTAACTGAAACTGATTTTGATTACAATGGAGAAAAAATTCCATATACAAAAGTGACTGAGATAATATCAGCAGGACCATTACTAATAGAAAACTCAAAGAGCGTTTACGAAACTTATGTCAAGGGCATGGAAGCAAAGATGACAACTGGCGCAGGCGCAAGAACCTTGATAGGCATCAATAAGTCAAACCAATTGGTCATGGTGACTACTTCGGGTACCATGGCGCAAGTCACAGGTATAATGCAAGACCTTGGCTGCACTGACGCCTTTAACCTTGATGGCGGTGCATCGAGCGCTATGTATGCTAACGGCAAGTACTATAGAAATGCAGGAAGAGCGCTTAACACAGTATTTTTAGTACAAGATGTAAAGCCAGAGAAGAAGAAATAGATTATAAAGATAAATATAGGCGATGGATGAGTCCATCGCCATTTTGTGCGAAAAAAGAGTGGGCAGATTTAATTTGCTCACTCTTTTGCCTTTATATATTTAGTTTTGTCTCATTGCTTCAAGTGCACTTAGCTTAGTTGCTTTCTTAGCAGGGAAGTAACCTGATACTATACCTATAAGTGCTGAGAACACTAAGGACGCTAGTGCTAGCCACGCTGGTATGATTGACATCTTTAACTGAGATGGATCAAAGTCTGGCGAGAATCCGCCTCCTGCCATGTTCGCGGCAAAGCCATATTTCACGCCCAAGTAGTTGATGAGGGCGCTTATCGCGTAGCTGAGGACTATACCTATGAGGCCCCCAAGTAGACCGATGAAAGCTGATTCAGTAAGGAACATCTTTTTAATATCGGAGACGCTCGCGCCTATAACTTTCATAACGCCGATTTCTTTAGTTCTTTCATATATACTCATGACCATGGTATTGGAGATACCTATGGCTGCGACAAGTAAGGATACGGCGCCGATACCGCCAAGTATCAGTCTTTGTGTTTTAGATGAGTTATTGATTTCAACTAAGATATCGTTTAGCGAGTGCGGCTTAAGGCCCATAGCTTCGATTTGCTCTTGAACCTTTTGAACGTTGTCAACATTATCTACTTTAACTTTGATGTTATTGTATTTATTTTCCTTATCTTGACGTCCGCCAAACATATAGTCATTGTAGCCATTTTGCCTATTGCCTGCTTGTAATTTTTTGGCATCCTTTTTCATCTTTCTAAGATAATCTATCGGCATAACGATATAATAATTATTTTCGTAGTCATCATCTCTAAATACGCCGACTGCCTCTATTTGATATTTTTGTTTAGGCTTGTTAGCCTCATTGCTCTTACCATCTGGGTCGTAGCCACCAGCTTGATTAAGCGTTAAAAACATCTTCGTTGTAAGAGGGTCTCTTTCTTCTTGCTGCGAGGCTCCCATACGAGGCCTTTGCGGGTTGCTTAGCCATCTAAGAACATCTCGGCCCATGACTACTTGATTCACATCGCCTTCTTGAAGCATTCTACCGCTGTCAAGCCTTATATCGAACTTCGCGTATTCAACTGGGTCAACGCCTACGATGCTCGCGTAGCCTTGTAGGTTCTTGACATTGATTTGCGCTTCGAACTGCTCAGTTGCAAGAACTGCTTCTACGTGAGGAATCTTTTTTAGCTTTTCAACAGATGCGTCGTCAAGTTTAGCCACCTTGTCAGTTTTTTTCTTCTTGCCATCTTCCTCATCCATGCCACCATATCTATTGGCAGGGTAGATGTCTATTTGAGTTAAGGAGCCCGCTGATGCAAGCTGCTTTTTAGTTGAGTCCGTCATACCGAAGCCTAAGGATATCATCATGATGATGGATATAGAGCCAATAACTACACCTAATACTGTTAAGAATGTTCTTAATTTACGACGATTAAGATTTCTCAAACTCATCAATATTAGATCTTTAGTCTTCATCTATCTTCAGATCCTTTTCTTTATTTTTATTTTTAATCTTTTTAAATATTACAAAACCGATTGCTCCTAATAAGACTAGAGCAGTTGGTATATAAAATAGCGGATTCTTATACCATGGCACGTCTACAGCCATGTTGCCATCTGGCATTGGCATGCCATCTGGTCCAAGATCTGGGTCCATAGGTGGAGCTTCATCAACTGTTATATTAATATCTTCTACTTGTTCTTTGACTTCACCAGTTGAGTCCTCATAGGAGAATTTTAATTGAGCTTTGATTTCACCTGGTTCATTCGGCATGATTGAGCCTTCGTAAATGTCTTGTCCACCTGAGTTGAAGTTACCGATATAGTATGTGCCGTTGTTTATAGTGGCGTTATCAGATGTTAAAGTCACCTTGAAGTTATATAGGGTAACTTTACCTGTGTTATAGAAGTTTGCTGTGATAGGGATGTTGTCACCAACAAAGGCGTTTGTTTGATAATTTATTGGGTCGATATCAAGTTTTGATTCTTGATAAACTGGCACACCAATATTTTCACTTGATTTGTACTCGTTATTTTCATCGTCTTCATATTCAAAATTAGCTGTGATAGTATATGTCTTTGCTGTAGCGTCTGGCACAACAAACATTTTGATAGTTTTTTCAACTTTGCCATTTGGAGCTATCCTACCAATGTAGAAGGTATTTGAGCTATCAACTGGAGTAAAGACTGATGAGCCTGATGTGTTTGAGTTATTATCAGTAGTATCTTGACTTGTTAGATCTATCTTAATATTTTTAACAGCTTTTTTTGCATTTGTATTATAGAATGATAGATTCATTTCGAATTCATTTCCAGCAAGTGGAAGCTTTGGAGTGAATTCGTATCTATCTATAATTAGCTTAGGTGTTGATTTCTTCGCGTCTTTACCATCGCCAATGTTTTCTGGGTTGTTTAGGAAGACGCCGACGATTTGCTCAACAGTTTTTGGCTCTTTTGAATCAGTAAAATCATCAAGATATTCTATCTTAATATTGATAGGGTAGTTCTTAGTCGAGCCGCCCTTTGTTGTAAAGAATTTGTAGCTAACTGTTTCTTCTTCGCCAGGAGCTAGGTCCCTAACAAGTATGTCGGAGACTGTTCTTGATACAACGCCTGATGGGTCGTCGCTCTTAGCGCTTGCTCTGATGCTTTTAGCAACGGATTGACCTTGATTTCTGATTTTAAAGCTTACATCGAATGTTTTGTTTACTCCAAGTGTTGCTGCTGGGAACTTTAGGTCTTGTATTATTAATTGTGAGTTTTGTGAAGCATCCCCACCTATATTAATAAAGGCAGATGTTTCTTCTTTTATTGGCTCCTTATTAAATTCACTTTCGTAGCTAAGATTTGTTTTTATTTCATACGAACCAAACTTAGCAGTTTTGCCTACGTTCATCTCATAGTAAACGTATGTTTTTTTACCTGGTTCGATTGCTTTAACTTTTTGAGTAGTAGTGCCGCCTCTGACAGATAGACCAGCTTCAGCAGGTAAAGAGATATTTAGATCGATATTTTTCGCTAAAACATCAGAAATATTTTCAATTTCATATCCAAGAGCTACATATGAGCCAGGTACAATATTTGCTTCAGGTAGAACGTCAACTCTGTTTATTTTTAGTTGAGCCTTGTTTTGACTTCCACCGATTACTCTTACATAAGCTTCACCATATACTTTTACTGTTTCACCATCAATTCTCGCTTTTCCTGTGACAGACACTTTATAAGTGCCTGCTTCAGCGCTTTGAGGTATACTAACTCTAAGTTCTACATCGCCACGGCCACCATAAGTGTTTGTGATGTAGCAGTTATTAGGGCTGTCACTTGTTGCTCTTAGTCCATAAAAGCTAAGTCCAAAGAATGGCCTTTCAGTTTCAAAGTAAATAGATGCTTCTTCGCCAGGATTTAATTCAGTTGTTGATCTTGAAATTAAATTTATTTCTTCGTCTTTGCCTAGAGTATCTCTTTTATTTACATTTACTCTTACATTACATTCACCGTAAACGCTCTTATTGCCAGACTTACCTTTAACAGTAACTTTATAAGTGCCTTGTTCAGCAGCATTAGTTATCTTTATCTTAACTGTAATTTTACCATTGCCACTTGCAGTTTTTATAACGTAGCAGTTGTTTGGACTATCTGTACTAGCTATAATGTCTGTAATCTCATCATTGCCACTTGGTAGGGAAAAGTTTATATATTTTTCTTCACCTTGCTCTGCGACCAAACTTGGGTCAGATTGTAAGATTACTTCTTCAACTGCTGGGGTTGTGCTTGGTTCTGTTGATTGACCAGGTTTACTTGGCTTGTTTGGATTCTCTGCATAAATGTCCACACTCAAGGTGCTTATCATCATTACAGCTATTAATAATATGCTAAATATCTTCTTCACTTAATTGTGCCTCCTTTTTATTTCTGTTCATTTCGTCTTTCTCAATCAGACCGTCACGCACGTGAACGATTCTGTCCGAGTAGACTGCTGTTTCTAGGTCATGAGTTACTATGATAAGCGTCTGTTTATCCTTCTTCGTCATAGTAGTCATCAGTTCCATAATCTCGACACTAGTCTTAGTGTCAAGGTTACCTGTTGGTTCGTCCGCAAAGACTATCTTCGGTTTATTTACAAAAGCTCTCGCTATACTTACTCTTTGCTGCTGACCACCACTCATCTCACTTGGTTTGTGCTTCATTCTATCCTTCAAACCAACCTTCTCTAGTAGATACGCGCTACGCTCATCTCTTTCTTTCTTAGGTATGCCTTTAAATATCAAACCCAATCCAACATTTTCAAGTGCTGTTAGGGTAGGGATGAGGTTATACGATTGAAACACAAAGCCTACATTGAGTTGCCTAAACTTAGTTAGGTCGTCCTCGTTAAGATTCTCTATGTGTATACCTCCGACAACTATCTCCCCAGACGTTGGCTTTTCAAGTCCAGCCATCATATTTAAAAGAGTAGATTTACCTGAACCAGATGGTCCAACAATGCATATCGCTTGCTCCTTATATAGAGTAAGGTCAATGCCTTTAAGTACAAGAAGACTTTCTTTACCGATCTTAAATGCTTTCTTTAAATTTTTCAGTTCGATAATTTCTTGCATGTTTCCTCCTTTACTATATATCTTGATTATAACATATAGCGCGTATTAAATATATACAAAACTGTTAAAAGAATAAAAAAATTTTTAAAAAACTCTTGCATTTTGAATATATTTGTGTTATATTAGTATTGATATATAAATATATGTTTATGTGTTCATACATATAAACATAACATTTATATAAATTTTAAAGACATAGATTAGGAGGCAGCAATGGAAAAATTATTTTTAAATGGACTTACTTGCGCCAATTGCGCGCAAAAGATAGAGCGCTTTGCAAATGATCATGCATCGGTCGAAAGCGCAAGTCTAGACTTTATAAATACTACTCTTAGTATTGAGATGAAAGACGGAGCAGATGGAGAGGCAGCTTTAAGAGAGATTACTAAATACATTAACGACTTAGAGCCAGACGTCTTAGTTACACGTGGGGGAGATGAAGAGGAAGAGGAGCTTGAAGAAGGCTTTTCAAAAGTCTTTTTGATTAGGATAGCAGTATCGCTACTTGCCTTAGCAGCGTTTTTATTCATAGACAGCCCGTACAAGATGGTCTTCTTCGCCATAGCATACATCGTCATCTCATACGACATCATCATCAACGGCGTTAAAGGCGCTTTTCATGGTGTACTTGCTGAAGAGTTTTTAATGAGTGTCGCTACCATAGGCGCCATATTCATAGGCGAGTATCTAGAGGCAGTTTTGGTATCACTTTTATATCAAATCGGAGAAATAATTAGTGACATAGCAGTTGATAAGTCAAAAGACAAGATTAAAGAGCTTATAGTTAAGTCACCAGTTTTTGCAACAGTTTTGGACGATGGCAAAGAAATTCAATCTGAACCAGCAGACGTTGCTATTGGATCTAAGATAATAGTTCGTGAAGGCGAGTCAATCGCCATAGACGGCACTGTTATTGAAGGAAGCGCAAAGGTCGATAACGCTCACATAAGCGGCGAGTCAGAACCAGTTTATGTTGATATCAATAGTGAGGTTTACTCAGGCGCTATAGTTAAGGAAGGCTACTTAATTATTGAGACTACTAAACTTGCGAAGAACTCAACAGCAGCTAGAATACAAGAGCTTGTTAGAAGCTCACAAAGCGATAAGGCTAATCTTGAGACAGGCGTTTCGAGATTTGCTAGGATCTACACACCTATCGTCGTTGTTATCGCGGCAATGATTGCACTATTAGCACCAGTACTAAATATAATGCCGCTTAAGGAAGCTCTTCACACATGCTTCGCCTTTCTTATAGTATCGTGCCCATGCGCAATCATCATCTCAGTGCCACTTGCCTATTTCTCAGGTATAGGCAAGATGAGCAAGAACGGTATTCTTTTTAAAGGAACAAAATTCTTAGATCAATTTAGAAATATAAAGACATTCTGTTTTGACAAGACTGGTACACTAACTAGCGGAAAGTTTAAGCTAGTTCGCGTTGAAGCCATCGGCATGGATGAGAAAGAGGCTCTGCACTTAGCAAGACTTGCTGAGTATCATTCAAAGCATCCTATAGCAAGAGCTATACTTGATGATAGAGAGGCTATAAACAAAGAAGAGATAATTTCTTACACAAGCCTTAAGAATGGTGTCCAAGCTGAAACAAAATTTGGCAGCGTTAAGGTTATTACGAGTGAAAAAGAAAGTGAATACAAAGTTCTTGACACTTATCTTGACGATAAGCTAATCGCGCATCTATATATAGAAGACGAGATAAAGGACGAGACAAAAAATCTTGTTCGCGAATTAAAAGATAGAAATGTTAAGCCTGTTATGCTTACAGGCGATACGATAGTTTATGCTGAGAAGGTCGCTCGCGATTTAGGCATTGATTCATTCGAGGCAGAACTGCTTCCTGAAGACAAGATAAAATTCTTCGAGAAAGAGCAAGGTAAAGATGGACTCGTAGCCTTTGTTGGTGACGGAATCAATGACTCGCCAGTTATTAAGAGGGCGGACATCGGTCTTAGCATGGGAGCACTTGGCTCTGACGCAGCCATCGAAGCGTCGGATATCGTTATCATGGATGATAGGATTGAAAAGATCATAAACATCTTTGACACATCGCAGTTCGTTAACAAGATTATAATTGAGAACTTAATCTTCACTGGCTTTGTCAAGGCGGCCATCATCATACTAGCTTTATTCATACAACTACCTCTATGGGTAGCGGTCTTTGGTGATGTAGGCGTAACACTATTATCAGTAATAAACACATTAAGGATCAGATAATTTAATAAGAGCTTTACAAGAAGTTCACAGTTAATAGATATATTGTCTATGTGCTGTGAACTTCTTGACATATTGGGCTAAAATATATATAATAATAGAATAGACTTAAAAGGAGTATTATATGATATATTTAAAGACAAAAGATCAAATTAATAAGATGATTGATGCAGGTAAGATACTTGTTAGCGTTCATCATGCATTAAGAGATAAAGTTAAAGAAGGCGTTACGACAATGGAATTAAACGACTTTGTTGATGGCTTCATAGTGAGTCAAGGCGCTTATCCTGAGCAAAAAGGTTATCAAGGCTTTCCTTACGCTATATGCGCATCAGTTAACGACGAGATATGCCACGGCTTTCCAAGCGATGACGTAGTTCTTAAGGACGGTGACATCATCTCCATCGACATGGTTGTCAATTACAAAGGCTGGATGGCGGACTCTTGCTGGTCATACGCTGTTGGAAAACTTTCTGGAGAGGACCAAAAGCTATTTGACCACACAAGAGAGGCTATGTACAAGGCTATCAGCATTGTTGATGAGAATGTTCGTGTAGGCGAGATAGGTAAGTGCATCGAAGCATTTACAAGGCCTAAGGGATATTCTATAGTAAAAGAATTTATTGGTCACGGCATCGGCAAGAACATGCACGAAGATCCACAAGTTTTTCACTACAATGCTTGCGTAAAAGGACCAAGAATTGTTAAGGGCATGGCCTTTACGATAGAGCCAATGATTTGCATGGGCTCAGCAGCGATGAAGCTTGATAAGAATGGCTGGACTGCTAGAACTAAGGACGGCAGCAAATGCGTTCAATTCGAGCACACCTTAGCACTTACTGATAACGGCGTGATTATAACGACCGATCAAGGAGATGTGTAGATGACAGAGACAAGGGATTTAACAAAAGGGGAGATATCGCCGATTCTGTTTAAGCTAGCGATTCCACTTATGGGGACATCTTTACTACAGATGTCATACCAAATCACGGATATGTTTTGGCTTGGCAAAGTCGGTACACAAGCTGTTGCAGCTGTCGGCATAGTCGGTCAGTACCTTTGGCTAATAAGTTCACTAATCATACTTTGTCAGGTGGGTCTATCTGTCGGCGTTTCACAAAGCTTTGGTAAATCGGATTTAGAAAATACGAAGAACTATATTGGCGGTGGCTTTAGGCTAGGATTTTTAATCGCTATGACAATCACAGCCATATTTATAATATTTCATAATGAGCTCATCGGCCTTTATTCATTCAAAGAAGGTGACGTGGCTGTTCAAGAATTAGCAAGTGAATACATGGTGGCGATTGCTTTTGGACTAGTATTTATGTTCTTGAACCCATTATTTGCTTCGACATTCAATAGCATGGGTAACAGCAAGACTCCATTTATCATAAGTTCTATCGGTTTACTTATAAACATGGTCTTGGACCCAGTTTTCATCTTTGTTTTTCACATGGGAGCCATGGGTACAGCGATTGCATCAGTTATAGCAACTTTAGTAATCTTCCTTATATATATCTACATAGGCTTTAAGAATGATCTGATCTATGTAAGAGTAAATTATCTAAAGAAAGTGCCATCAGAAATAACTATGCATATACTTAAACTTGGCGTACCAATGACGCTTATGGAAGCGTGCCACGCATCAGTATCTATGGTACTTACAGGCTACTTAACAAAGCTTGGTGCCTATGCAGTTTCAGCCATGTCAATAGGCTCGCAAATCGAGTCAATATCTTGGATGACGGCAAACGGCTTTTCTGTTGCTAACACTGCTTTTACTGGACAAAACTATGGTAAAGGCACTTATAACAGGATAGTTCTTGGTTTTAAGAAATCCATGAGAATCATGGCGACACTAGGAACGGCTACATCACTATTACTCATAGTATTTGCTCAGCCGATATTTGCAGCGTTTTTACCAGACGACCCAGTTGCAATGCAGGCAGGAGCCGACTACTTAAGGATACTTGGTTATTCACAATTATTCATGGTTATAGAGATAGGCGTAACTGGATTTTTCAATGGCATAGGCAGAACAAAGGAGCCATCATATTCAGGCGTAGTTCTAAATTTAATGCGTATACCATTTGCAATGATATCTATGAAATACTATGGCCTAGATGGCGTATGGATAGCAATATCACTATCGTCAATATTAAAAGGGATAGTTGCTTATGTTTGGTTTAAGATTATACTTAAAAAAGAGATAGAACCGAAGGTGATAGCATGATAGTACAATGCGTCTGCTGCCCAGTTTGCTGCAGAATAAAAATCAATGGTGAAGAAATTTCTGGCAATCGTTGCGGAAGGGGATATAATTACGCAAAAAGCCTTCTTGAAGAAGAGGACGACTACGTTTATGGCAAGATTAGGATAGATAGTCAGATGGTTTCGGGCCTTCCTGTAAAGACTGATAAGAAGGTAGCTAAAATATATCATCAAGCGATATTAAAAGAAATATTTGATTTACGCGCGAAGGCGCCCATAAACGTAGGCGATGTAATAAAGGAAAATATTTTAGACTTGGATGTAAATATAGTGAGTCAAAAAAGAATACTTAAGTAGGAGGAATTATGAAAAAGATAATTTTATTATTACTAACAATAGCTATGTGCCTGAGCTTAACAGCATGTAGCAAAAATAATGACAATGGCGGTGAGAGTGAAATGAAAAAAGAAAGAAGCGAAAGCGAAGTAACTACAGACGATGCGGAACTTGTTCAACTACAAAACCCAAAAGCAGGAGACAAGGTTGCGACTATTAAGACTAATAAGGGAGATATCAAGGTAAAACTATTCCCTGAAGTAGCTCCAAAGGCAGTTGAGAACTTTACTAAACACGCTGAAGATAAATACTATGACAATTTAATCTTCCATAGAGTTATTAATGGCTTTATGATACAAGGCGGCGACCCAAACGGTAACGGAACTGGTGGAGAAAGTATATATGGAGCTCCATTTGAAGATGAATTTGATATAAACACAAGAAACTTCAGAGGCGCATTATGCATGGCAAACGCTGGTCCTAATACTAACGGATCACAATTCTTCATAGTACAAGGCCAAGCTGTTCAAGATGATATCATTAAGCAAATGGAAGAAGCTGGTGAAGAAAAAGGATATCCAAAGGCTGTTGTTGACGCTTACAAAAAGATAGGCGGCGCATTCTGGCTTGATTACAAGCACACAGTTTTTGGAGAAGTTTATGAGGGCATGGACGTTGTTGACGAGATAGCAAAATCACAAGTTAATGAAAACGACAAACCTCTTGAAGACGTTGTAATTGAAAATATTACAGTAGAAGATTATAAATAGGGGTGAGGGTATGGATATTAGAGAACTTTATAAGAGCTATAAGGAGCTTGACGGTAAGACTGTTGAGATTCAAGCTTGGATTAAAAATTTAAGAGCACAAAAAGAATTCGGCTTCATTGAAATTAATGACGGATCCTTCTTTAATAGTGTTCAAGTCGTTTATGATAACACACTAGAAAACTTTGAAAGAGTATCAAAGCTATATCTAAGTGCGTCAATCAGAGTAAAGGGCAAGCTAGTTCTTACACCAAACAATAAACAAGCTTTTGAGATTAAGGCAGAAGAGATCGAAGTTTTAGGCGACTCAACAGCTGATTATCCACTACAAAATAAGCGTCACTCAATGGAATTCTTAAGAAGCATAGCTCACTTAAGACCAAGAGCAAACCTTTTTAGAGCGGCTTACAGAATTAGATCACTAGCAGCCTTTGCTATACACAAATTTTTCAACGAACAAGACTTTATTTACGTGCACACACCAATACTTACAGCATCAGACGCTGAAGGCGCAGGAGAAATGTTCCAAGTAACTACACTTGATATAGATAATCCGCCAAGAACAGAAGATGGCGCTGTTGACTACAGCAAAGACTTCTTTGACAAGCCAACTCACTTAACAGTATCAGGTCAATTAGAGGGCGAAACATTTGCCATGGCTTTATCAAAGATATATACATTTGGACCAACATTTAGAGCAGAAAATTCAAATACAACTAGACACGCAGCAGAATTTTGGATGATAGAGCCAGAAATGGCCTTTATGGATAACAATCAAAACATGGACGTGGCTGAAGCAATGCTTAAGTATGTTATTAACTATGTTATGGAAAATGCCAAGGAAGAGATAGAATTCTGTAATCAATTTGTTGACAAGGGCCTAATCGATAGATTAAATCACGTTAGAAACTCAGATTTCGAGAGAGTTACTTACACTAGAGCTATAGAAATACTAAAAGAACACGAAGAAAAATTTGATGTTAAAGTAGAGTGGGGCATGGACCTACAAACAGAACACGAAAGATATTTAACTGAACAAATATTTAAAAAACCAATCTTCGTAACTGATTATCCAAAGGACATCAAAGCCTTCTACATGAAGCTCAACCCAGATAACAAGACTGTTGCTGCTATGGACTGCTTAGTTCCTGGTATTGGCGAAATTGTTGGCGGATCACAAAGGGAAGAAGACTACGATAAGCTTGAAAAGAGAATTAATGAATTAGGTCTTGATATGGATTCATATGACTGGTATATGGACCTTAGAAAGTATGGCTCAGTAGTTCACTCTGGCTATGGACTTGGTTTTGAAAGACTTATCATGTATATAACAGGTATTGAAAATATCAGAGACGTCCTACCATTCCCAAGAACAGTTCATCACTGTGAATTTTAGGAGGGCGCTATGAAAGAATATAATCATAAAGATGTCGAAGGCAAATGGCAAAAGATTTGGGCAGATAATAAAGCGTTTCATGCAGAAAACGATTCAGACAAGCCAAAATACTTTTTGATGGTAGAGTTCCCATATCCATCAGGTGAGGGTCTACACGTTGGTCACCCAAGGAGTTACACAGCGCTTGATATAGTTGCTAGAAAGAGAAGACTTGAAGGATACAACGTTTTGTACCCAATGGGCTGGGACGCTTTTGGTCTTCCAACTGAAAATTATGCCATAAAGCACAAAATGAATCCAAAGGATGTTACTAAGAGAAATGTTGCTCACTTCAAGCATCAATTGACATCACTAGGACTTTCATTTGACTGGGACAGAGAGATAAACACAACTGATCCAGAATATTACAAGTGGACTCAATGGATATTTATTCAATTATTCAAAAAGGGTCTTGCTTATAAAAAGGAAATGAATATTAACTGGTGCCCAAGCTGTAAGATTGGTCTTGCAAACGAAGAAGTTATTCAAGGCCACTGCGAAAGATGCGGACACGCAGTTGAACACAGAGTTAAAACACAATGGATGCTAGCTATAACTAAGTATGCTGACAGACTTATCGATGACCTTGACACAGTTGATTTCATCGACAGAGTTAAGACACAACAAGTTAACTGGATAGGCAGAAGCCACGGTATGGAGCTTGATTTTGACATAGATGAAGTGGATGACAAGCTAAAAGTTTATACAACTAGACCAGATACCATCTTTGGCGTATCATACATGGTTATCTCACCAGAGCATCCGCTTATAGAAAAGTATAAGGATAGTATCAAAAACATTGACGAAGTTCATGAATATCAAAATAAGGCAAAATTAAAATCTGATTTTGAAAGAACAGAGCTTGTTAAAGAAAAGACAGGCGTTAAAATTGATGGCCTAACAGCTATTAACCCTGCTAATGGTGAAAAGATTGCCATCTACGTATCGGATTACGTTTTAATGACTTATGGTACAGGTGCCATCATGGCGGTACCTGGTCACGACCAAAGGGACTATGACTTTGCAAAAGCTTTTGGCGAAGAGATAAAAGAAGTTATCTCTGGTGGCGACATTAGTAAAGAAGCTTATACTGATACACAAAAAGGCACTTTAGTTAATTCGGACTTTTTAAATGGTCTATCAGTTGATGAAGCAAAGAAAAAGATTATTAAATATTTTGAAGATAAAAAAGTAGGCGTTGTTAAGACAAACTACAAGCTAAGAGACTGGGTATTCTCAAGACAAAGATATTGGGGAGAGCCTATACCTATGGTATACTGCGAAAAATGCGGTTGGGTGCCACTTAATGAAGAGGATCTGCCATTAACATTACCAGACGTTGAAGCGTATGAACCAACAGATACAGGTGAGTCGCCACTAGCTAAGATCGATAGCTTTGTTAATACTACTTGTCCTCATTGCGGCGGCCCTGCTAAGAGAGAGACAGACACTATGCCTAACTGGGCAGGATCAAGCTGGTACTTCTTAAGATACACTGATCCAAAGTGCTCTACAGCACCAGCATCCATGGACGCACTTAAGTACTGGATGCCAGTTGATTGGTACAACGGAGGCATGGAGCACACTACACTTCACCTACTTTACTCAAGATTTTGGAATAAATTCCTATATGACATCGGCGTAGTGCCAACAAGCGAGCCATATCAAAAGAGAACATCGCATGGCATGCTACTTGCTCAAGACGGAGAAAAGATGAGTAAGTCAAGAGGCAACGTAATAAACACAGATGATATAGTTGAAGAATATGGTGCAGACACACTAAGAGTTTTTGAAATGTTTATGGGCGACTACGAAAAAGTTGCTATGTGGTCAGAGACAGGTATACAAGGCTCAAGAAAGTTCCTTGAAAGAGTTTATCGCTTGATGGAGATAGTCAATGACGACGAAAATTATTCTAAAGACTTAGAACAAGATTTTCACATCACTATTAAAAAAGTCTCAGAAGACTTTGAAAACTTAAAGTTCAACACAGCAGTTGCCAAACTTATGGAGCTACTTAACAAAATTACTTCAAAGGGAAGCATCACAAGAAAAGAGCTTAAGACATATATCACACTTCTTTATCCAATCGCGCCACACATAACAGAAGAAATCAATGAGATGGTTGGCTTTGATACAGAGCTTTATAAATCAACTTGGCCAAGCTTTGATGAAGAAAAAACTATAATCAAAACTATAGAGATACCAGTTCAATTCAACGGCAAGGTTAGATACACTGTCGAGATCGATAGAGATGCCTCTGAAGACGAAGTAAAAGAAAAAGTTTACACACACGAACTTTTTGAAAAGTCAAAGCAAGGCAAGAACATCGTTAAAGAAATTTACGTTAAGAACAAAATATTTACAGTAGTAATAAAATAGTTTATAAAGAAAGATCTATATGGTCTTTCTTTTTTTGCGCAAATATTTCTAAATGTGATATAATTATCTTAAGTAAGGAGGCGTTCAATATGAAAAAGAAAACAATAATACTTATAATCATATTGGCAATAATCTTTTTTATTAGATTTAGAATACTTAGCTTTCCATATACACTCGATGTGAAAGCCTTAGTATATAGAGATGGCAAGTGGAGCGAATCAACTTTGCATATGGATTTAAATTATAAGCACAAGTTTTTTGCCGCAGATGAAATCGCTGGAAGCATATACCTTGACGACGTCGACATAATGAAGTATTGGAAGGATTATTCAAGAATCAGCTCATCAACTAAGAGTGGCACTTGGAACGTTAAAGAACTTGTATATAATGTCAAGAACAGCTTCGTTGATGGTGAGCATCAAAACTCTATCTTTAGCAAAAACTATACAACGAGCATAGGAAAGATTTATTATAAAGACTTTCTTAAGTCTATAGTGATAGCAGTTAATGATTACAAGCTTGAAAGAAGAGATGGTATTAATTATGTCGATACAAGTGAGATGAAGCCTGTCATAATTGCAGCGGGCAATGTGAGCTTAGATGATATTAAGAAGATTAAAGAGAACGATATAGTTTTGGATAACGTGGATAGAGATGCGATAGATGATATTAGCATAGAAAATAATATTAAGATGCCTATCTTTAAAATTGAATTGACAAGGTGGAATGAAGGCAAAGAATATGCGCTTGAAAAGGAATATAAAGACTTTGATTGGAAAGCACCAAGCTCATTCGTCTCTGATGAAGCCTTTAATAAAACTTTTGATGAAGTAGATGACGAAGACTACATTAAAGAGAAGATTGCAGAGCTTGAAAATTTTAAGTCTGGATTTATTAATGAAGTTAAAGTTAATAAAAAGTCAGCACACAAAGAAGATGATATGATACTTACAGAAGTCTCTTATGATATCGAAGACGGCGGATTATACTCCGTTCTACTTATGAAGAGAGGCGATAGTGACAAGGGCTGCATCGTTCAAAGCGTTTACACCATAAAGATAGATAAAGACGGCAAGCAAGAGTTTATTTCAGATAAGCTTGGTATATTTAGTAATTAGTATTGATATGAAGAAAGATCTATTAACTTAGCTCTTTCTTTTTTCTTGACAAAAACAGCCATTACCATTACAATTAAGATAAGACGAAGAGAAAATTAATGTAAAGGAGAAATGAAATGAGTAAAGTACAAAAGAAGATAGTTTTCGGTAGCTCTATGTGTCCAGACTGCGGACCATTTAAAGAAGTGATGGACGAGTCGGGTGTGCGCTTCTTGTACCTTGACATCACAGAAAATCTTGCGAGCATGAAAAAGTTTTTAAAGGCAAGAGACACAATGAGCGAATTTGACGGAGCAAAGAGCGCTGGCAATATCGGCATACCAGCTCTTATACTTGGTGACAACGAAAGAGCCATCTTAGATATAGATGAGCTTAAGGAATACCTAGACAGTTTAAAATAATTACATGGGTCTTGTTAATGCAAGGCTCTACTTGCATATAAAGCGTTTAAAAAGATTATTATCGGGTAAAAATTGATAGAGGTGATAGTATGGCGACTATACTTATAGCTGATGACGATGAAAATATAAGAAACGTGCTTAAGGAGTACTCTCTCATTAACGGCTATGATGTGATCGAGGCCGTGGATGGCATCGACGCTCTTAACAAAGTTAATAATAATGATATAGACCTTATCATCTTAGATATAATGATGCCAAAGCTCGATGGATTCTCGGCTTACAAGAGGATTAAGGAAGTAAAGGACATACCCGTTCTTGTTCTTAGTGCAAAAGGCGAGGAGTATGATAAGCTTTATGGCTTTGAGATAGGTATCGATGATTACGTTGTCAAGCCATTTAGCCCGCGTGAAGTCATGGCGAGGGTCAAGGCGATACTTGCTAGGCACACAAGCGATGCAAAGGCAAATATTTATCACAATGGCAGCTTGAAAATAGATTTTGATGCGAGAGAAGCTTATATTAATGACAATAAATTGGATTTAACTCCAAAGGAGTATGAGCTACTTGCTTATCTAGCTCAAAATGAAGGCATAGCTCTATCACGTGAGACTATACTTGAAAATGTTTGGGGCTACGATTTCTTCGGAGACAATAGAACTGTTGACACACACATCAAGATGCTTAGAAACTCACTCGGCATTGAGAAAGACATAATCAGCACGGTTCGCGGCTATGGATACAAGCTGGAGAAAAAAGATGAAGAATAAATCATTATTCACAAAGTTAATAAGATATTTCTTAATATTCACAATACTGATACTATCAACGATGTGGCTATTTAACATAGTTTTCTTTAAAGAGATATACACGCAAAAGAAGAGGGAGCTCATTCAAAACACTGAAAAAGAAATTTCATCTTATTCAGGAAGGGATCTCGTTTCGTTTTTAAATAGTGTTGCGAGCAAAACAAGACTTGGCATAATTATTTTTGATGAGAATGGTTTAGTCTTGTATCCAAATTATCTGCTTGAGCTTGACAAGGAAGACCTTGATTTTGTTAAAAGTAATGAAGATAGCATTGACTATATCAAGAAGCATGACGATAGAGAGTACCTTGTGTTTTTAAAGAGATACGAAACAGTTAACGCAAAACTATATATGAAGCTTATTGACAATCTTGATGAAGATGGCTCAGTAAAGAAGATGCTAAAGGAAGAACTTTTATACATAAGTCTCGTTGCAATAGTTTTAGCCCTTGCTCTTTCGTATTTTTTGGCAAAGAAACTTACTAAGCCAATCAAAAATCTTTCGGAAGCGTCCAAATTTTTGGGCACGAAGAGCTTTTCCATAGAAGAAGAGGGCGGCTACGAAGAAATTGAAGAGCTAAAGAAGAGTCTTGAGAGCGCAAATGCAGATTTAAAGAGGACCATGGACTTTCGTGAGAATATCATTGCCAATGTTTCACATGACTTTAAAACGCCTCTAAGCGTGATAAAGTCATATGCTGAGATGATTAAGGATATAACAGGAGATAATAAAGAAAAGCGTGAAGATAATCTCGACACCATCATCACAGAGGCAGATAGATTAAACGGCATGATTAACGAGATGCTTGAAGCATCAAAGAACGTAAGCGCCCTTGGTGAACTTGAATTAAAAAGAATTTCGCTCGAAGCCATTTCCAAGGAGCTTATAGATAAATTAAATACTGCTGAAAATAGAGAGAGAATTAAATTAGACGTAAGTGGCAAGACCATGGTCATGGCTGATGAGAAGAAGATTAGAAGCGTTATATATAATTACTTATCAAACGCACTGAACTATTCAAATGAGGACGAAGATGTTCTTGTGAGGATTACTGAAGAGGCAAATGGCGTTAGATACGAGGTTATCGACCACGGCATGGGCATCAAGGAAGAGGACATCAAGAGGGTTTGGGACCGCTACTACATCTCGAGCGCGAACCATGAGCTTAAAAAGTACGCGACAGGACTCGGCCTATACATCGCACGTGAAGTGCTTTTGCTTCACAAGGCAGAGTTTGGCGTAGAGAGCAGTTACGGAAAAGGATCGAATTTTTATTTTGTATTAAAAAAGGGAGTGTAGATATGAATTTTGATTTTTTAAAAGACATGAACATTGGTAATTTCAATAAGGATGAGGCCATGAACAAAATTGGTGACATCGGTGAAGCCATTAAAACAAATACTGATTTAGCGAAATATCAAGACCTATTGAATGACTTTTTGGACCTAGTTAAAGATTATTATAATGGCAAGTACAGGGGCATTGAGAAGAAAAATATGCTATTTATCATCTCAGGTCTACTAATAGTTTTGTATCCAAATTCATATAAGCAAAATGTTTTTTTCGTCATAGCTTCGAAAATATTTGGTGTGTCAATACTAATTAAGTCTATAAGCGAAGAAGTGGCTAAATATAGAGAGTGGAAGAAGAATTTAATTGCGATTGAAACTGATTTAGGCACTATCGAATACAACGAAGAGGAATTTTAAATGGCAAAGATAATGATATATGGAACGACATCGTCTGCCGGCAAGTCAACGATAGCGACTGCTATGTGCCGCTACTACAGAGACAAGGGCTACAAGGTATGTCCGTTCAAATCACAAAACATGTCGAGAAACTCATTTAAGCTTCAAGACGGAAAACTTATTAGTAACGCACAAGCAATACAAGCCTACGCCGCTGGTATCAAGGCAGACGAGTACATGAACCCAATACTTCTAGTCCCATCGTCAGATACAGGTAGCGACGTCTATGTGCTTGGCAAATTATATAAGCACATGAATACTAAGGAGTACTACTCGATTAAGAAAGAATTAAAGGCAAAGGTAAAAGAAGTTTTTGAAGAGCTTGAGAAGAAATATGATGTCATGATTATAGAAGGAGCTGGCTCACCAGCTGAGATAAACCTACTTGAAGATGACTTTGTAAATACTGGCATGGCTGAACTTGCCGACACGAATGCCATCATCGTTGCTGATATTGACAAGGGTGGCGTCTTCGCTTCAATCTATGGCACATACATGATACTTGATGAAAAAGATAGATCAAGAATAAAGGGTTACATCATCAATAAATTTAGAGGCGATGCGAGCCTACTAGATGAAGGTATAAAAAAACTTCATGAGCTAACTGGCCTTGACTGCCTTGGCATAGTGCCATATACAAAGCTTGAGATAGCGGACGAAGACTCGCTTCACGATTATGAAAAGGCAGTGAACAATCACATGGCTGAGCACGATGCGATGAATAATGAGATCGATAGACTCGCCGAAGTATTTGAAAAAGCTATCGACATAGATAAGTTAAATGCAATACTTGGTTTATAAACTCATCGCCATACTTATAGGCGTATTACTTGATTTGATCTTAGGGGACCCATATAACTTTTTTCATCCAGTTAAAGTCATGGGTAAGGTCATTAGCTATGAAGAAAAATTAATTCGAAGGACAGGAGCAAGAGGCGGCTTCATGAAAGTACTCGGCTTAGTAGCAGTGCTATTCAACATGAGCCTTGCTTTTTTATTCGGATGCTTTGCAATAATATTATTTAAGATCAATAAATATTTGTATCTAATCTACACTTCATACATGGTCTATGTGTGTCTTGCAGCACGCTCGCTTCACTTCGAGGCAGATATGGTCGTAAAAGAGTTAGGCCATTCGCTAGAGAGAGGCCGTAAGAGGCTTTCATACATAGTTGGCCGTGACACAAGTGAATTAAGTGAAGAAGAAATATTTAAAGCGTGTATAGAGACAGTCGCTGAAAATACTTCAGATGGAGTCATCGCACCGCTTATGTATATAGCGATATATACACCACTTGGCTTAGTTTATAAATTTATCAATACCATGGACTCGATGTGGGGCTACAAGAATGAAAAATATGGTGAGCTTGGCTTTTTCGCAGCAAAGATAGATGACCTAGTCAATCTAGTGCCAGCAAGATTAAGCGCGATTCTAATACTAATCACGAACATCTTCAATAAAAATATTGCCTACGCGTGCAAAACATTTTTTAAGTATAGATATGCACACGCAAGCCCAAATAGCGCCTTCCTTGAAGCACCTATAGCGGGACTTTTAAAAATTCGTTTAGGTGGACCACACAAATATTTTTCTAAAATTGTTGATAAACCATATATTGGCGACATAGATGGCGAAGTAAATAGTCGAGGCGTTTACTTCACCATAAAAGCGATGTATAAGGCACTAGCCTTATTAGTCATAGTAATCGCAGCAATATATTTAAAATTAATATTAAAATAAAAAAATGCACTTATGTCAAAATATACATGATTATTTAATAGAAATATTTATCATAGAGAAAAATTGGTGAGAATATGAATCAAACAAAAGAAACAAATATGAAAAATTTCAAAAAGACAAAAATAATATATATTATAATGATGCCTTTATATGGATTTGCAGATAAACTTTATGGTAGTATATATATTGCATTTATGCGGTCTGCAAATCTATCTATGCTTCAAATATCTAATCTATTCAGTATTGAAGAAATTTTATTAGCAATTTTTGATTATCCTACTGGTACCATATCAGACAAAATAGGTAGGAAAAAAATAGCATCTCATGGCTTTATAACTTGGGGGATTAGTTTACTAATATTTGCTTATTCTAAAAACTATACTTATTTTTTAATTTCAATGATTTTAATGGCATTAGGACTAGCGCTTATCTCTGGAGCACCAGGTGCCTGGCTTGTAGATCATATGATAAAAGATGGTGTTTACGAAGAAAGGACTAAAATATTCCCACAAATACAAACTATAGTTAGTTTTTTTGCAATAATAGCATCTATTTTTTCATATTTTTTTATAGATATATCTAAGAACTTACCTATTATAGCTGCTGGACTAATCTCTATATTTACAGGTTTGTACTCATACGTTGTGGGAGAAGATAATTATGGATTTAGTAAGCATCCTAGTCTGTTGAAAACGTTGAATGAAAACTTGAAATCCTTTCTTAAAGATAAGAGAATGATACTCTTAACAATAAAAAAATTATTGTCGTATGTATCTTTTGTGGCTTTTATACTTTATTGGCAAATATATCTAACGGAGACACTAGAATTAGAAGCAAAGTTTTTACCAATGTTTCTTATTATATTTATGTTTTCTTTAACTGCTGGAAATTATCTGTCTTCGAGAATTGCAAATAAGTTAGAGAATTATTATGTATCTATCGTTGGCCTTATAGTAAGTGCTGTAGGTTTTGCATTATTAATTCTGGGGGATAATTTAATAACATTTATCATAGGATCTATCCTTATTGAAATTGGATTTGGAATAGAACAAGCTATGACACCTACATGGACTATGGAATATATTAAAAGTGAAGTCAGAGCATCATATGCTTCAATATTTAGTACGATACAATCCATTTTTGGATTCTTTATAATAAACTTGATAGGATTTTTCTTTGAATTGGCAGATATAAATATTGTATGGCTACTTGGAATTGTAGTTATTTTTCTTGAAATAGGTATTGTTCTATTATTTGTTAAAAAATATAAATCAATAAGGAGTCAATAGTGAAATTATATGAAATCATATATTAACATGTGTAATATCTAAATCATAAAATTTATAATTTTAAATGGTGAATAGCATGTTAATCTAAAGAATAGATTATTTAAAATTAATATTAAAATAAAAAAATGCACTTATGTCAAAACAATCGTTTTACATCTGTGCATTTTTTTGTAAGCTAAATTTCTAGGAAATTATTTTTTGAAAAGTATGGTGATATTATACAGTTCTTGATAAGCTCTGTCCGTGTTTCAAATCACGAAAAAGAAAATTAATAAATATTTTTTAATTCACTTGAAAAATATTTACATATATGATATCATATAGATGTAATTTTTGAATGTTTAATAAGGGAACTTGGTGTAAGTCCAAGACAGCCCCCGCTACTGTAATTAGTGACGAGTCTAAGTATACCACTGGGAAACTGGGAAGGTTTAGACAAGGTTGAGCTATAAGTCAGGATATCTTAAGAACGTTCGTATAAAGTTACTTCTTCGGTGGGAAGGAAAAACTTACTCAATATGTATGTTTTATATCCTTGAAACCCCTATTCAAGGATTTTTTTATTCCAAAAACCGGCGAGAGAAAAGGGCGCGCTTCTCCTATTTTTCCTTTTCTCTCGAGTACATATTATGGAGGGTCATATGAAAAAGGCAATACTATTAAGTTTCTTTGGTACAACAAGGCTTAGAGAGCACGAAAGAGTTATTGACAAATTTGTCAGTGGCTTTAAAAAGGAATTTAAGGACTGTGATGTAGAGATATGCTTTACTTCAAGGATAGTTAAGAGGATACTTGAAAAGAAGGGCATGTCTTTTAATGATGAGTGCGAGGCTATTAATAAGCTTAAAGAAGCTGGATATAAGGACATAAGAGTCGTTTCGACAAACATTATCCCAGGAAAAGAGTATAAGAAGCTTAAAAAGGTTTCGAATAGACTTAGTACTCCATTTATCAGTAACACTAAGGACATATTGGAGCATTTGGACGATATGACTAGCTTTGAATTAAAGGACGATGAAGAATTTATCTACGTGGGTCATGGTACTGATCACATTGCAGATAGGATATATGAAGATATTGACGAAGCATTCAGAGCGCATAATGACAAGTATCACATGATGAGCATTGAAGGCGAGCTTGATCTTGATAGCGTCATAGAAAATTTATCTAAGGACACTAAGACTATATACCTAAGGCCATTCATGCTAGTTTCAGGCGTTCACATGCTTGAGGATATTGCTTCTGATGAAGAGGACTCAATCAAGTCAAGGCTAGAGGCGCTTGGCTACGAAGTAAAACTTATTGACAAAGGTCTTGGCGAAGAAGATTATTTTTTAAATGATTGTATAGAGAAAGTTAAGGCGATGGAAGAGCCGCTACTAAACATAGTTGGCGTTGGACCTGGCGATGAGGATTTATTAACTGTCAAGGCTATACTTACTTTAAAAAATACAAACGCTGTCTTTCTTCTTGACAATAGAGGCCGCAATCTTGCTCTTGATACAGTTATGACTTATGTAGATGATAAGCCCATCATCAAGATGCCATTTGATATGAAAAGAGTTACAGATGAGCTTTACAATGATCTTAAGCTAAAACTTGAAGAAGTACTAAATGAGTATAGAGACGTGAGCTTCATAACTATAGGCGATGCAGCAGTTTTCTCGACGCCTATGAACTTAACGAAGATACTTGATAAGAAGATAAATATAAATTTAGTTAATGGCATGCCATCTTTTGTGGCACTGACTGCTATGAACAATGAGCCGCTTATTGAAAAGGGCGAGAGCATTGTGATAAGCGACAATACAGAACTTGTTGAGGCGGCAAAGCCTGACAGAGCTGTTATACTTAAGGCGCCTATGAACAAGGAAGCCGTTTTAAAGCTTAAAGATACTTACGAAGCAGAATATTTTAAGAGAATATCGATGCCAAACGAAATGTATCTAACAGATGAAGAAGAAATACGCAAGGATAACGACTATATCTCGTTATTTTACTTAAAGAAAAGGAAGTAAATTATGCACGGAGCCAATTTTTATGATTATGACAAAAAACTCATAGATTTCAGCTCTAACATTAACGTATTTAATATGAACGAAAGACTTTTCTCCTTTATCAGAGATGAATTTGACCATGTCAATGTTTATCCCGACATTAAGGCGAGAGAAGCGATAGATAATGTAGCCACTTACTTGGCTTGTGATGCGTCTAATATTATCCTGGGCAATGGATCTATAGAGATAATTGATAAGGCGATACACAGGGCGGGTCGAGTGGTTATTTTTGACCCTTCGTTTTATGAGTACGAGCTTAGAGCGAGTGTTTACAAAAAAGAACTGATTAGAATAAAATATAAGGATTTTAAAATAAATTTTGATGAATTAAATATTTTAAAGAAGGGCGACCTACTTATACTCACTAACCCAAATAATCCTAATGGCAGATTATTAAAAAAAGAAGAACTAATTAAGGCGCAAGAAATTTGCAAAGAGCATGGCGCGACACTTTTGCTTGACGAGGCCTTTATTGAGTTTACTCTGCATGATTATGATAGCATAAAATTATTTAAGGGCGAGGACGTAATTATTGTAAGAGCCATGACTAAGACCTTTGCTTTGCCAGGCGTGCGCTTTGGCTTTGCCTATGCGCCAAAGGACTTTAAGGATTATTACGATGAATTAAGCCTTGCTTGGTCAATAGGCTTTATTCAAAATGAAGCAGCAAAACTATTGGCAGATAGCGAAGAATATTTAAGCGAAACAAAAAAATATTATCATGATGAACGAGCTAGATTAAAAAATTTATACAAAGCTTTTGAAAATTTTGAGATGATAGATAGCAATGCGAATTTCTATTTACTTAAATTAAAAAAATATAGTGACGAAGAAATGTATAAGATTATACTAGAAAAGGGTATATTAATAAGAAGGATGCAAGGCTACAAGAATATTGGGAAAAATTACGTGCGCCTTGCAATAAGAACTCGTGAAGAAAATGATTATTTAATCGAAAAACTAAGGGAGATAGAAAAGTGAAAGGCATATGTATAGCCGCAATGAACTCAAATAGCGGCAAGACAACTATAAGTTTAGCTTTGGCAAGACTACTTGCGAATAAAAATAATAAAGTTAAGTACCTTAAGAGCGGACCCGACTTTATTGATTCAAGGCTCGGCTCTTTCGCGTCTAAGGGAGACTATGGCAATGTTGACATCTTCATGCAAAAGGGTGGCGCGACTGAAGTAGGGGCAAGTGATGCAGACTACTGCGTCCTAGAAGGTGTCATGGGCTACTTAGACGGCATATATAATACTATGGAAGCATCTACTTATGCTAATGCAAAGGCTTTGGGACTAAAAACGGTTTTAGTACTTACTCCAAAGGGCGAGATGTTTTCATTAATTGCAAAGCTAAAAGGCTTTATGGACTACGCTGATAATATAGTTGGAGTTATATTTAATAAAACGCACTCAAAATTATATACGATATATAAGGATCTAGTAGAAAAAGAACTTGGCTTAGAAGTTTTTGGCAATATAGAAGTAGACGAGGACTTTGCTATAGAAGACAAGGACCTTGGGCTAGAGCTGCCAAGTGATATCAAGGCCTTTGATGAGAAGCTCGACAGGATAGCCGCAAAATTAGAAAAAGAGATAGATTTTGAAAAATTACTAAAATATTTCGAAGTGGCAAAGACGGAAGCAAAAAAAGATTTTCCAAAGTCAAAAACTACAGTAGCGATAGCCTATGACAAGGCATTTAATTTCTATTACAAAGAGAATATTGATTTTCTAAAAAAATATTTTACAGTGAAGTACTTTTCGGTACTAGAGGAGGAAGAAGTGCCTGAGGCTGATTTACTCTACATTGGCGGCGGCAACTTAAAAGATTATTTAGAAAATATCCAAAAATCAAAGTCATTAGCAAGCATAAGAAAATATTATGAAAGAGGCGGAAAAATATTTACCGAAGGTGAAGCGACTTACTTTTTAGCAGAAAGCTTTAACAATTATAAGATGCTTGGCCTTATTAAGGGTAAGGCTATGAGCGAAAAAAGGCTTCATAATTTTGGCTACGCTTATCTAAAAGTGCTTAGAAAGAATTTTTTATTTGATCAAGACAAAATTTTCCATTCACAAGAATTTCATAAGAGCAGCTTAAGTGATAACGAATTTAATTTATTTAAAGTGGAAAAACCATATAGAGAGGACAGTTGGATAAGTTCTTTTGCAGATGAGAGCATCGTAGCAATTGAGCAAAACATTTCCTTTGTTCAAGATGAAGAGTATTTTTATAAAAAGATAGATAGTTTAAGAGGTGAAAAAGATGTATAATTACGACAACAACCCCATGAATATTGAAAACACAAGTATGGACATAATCGACAAGGAGCTTGAAGGTACTAAGTTTACTGATACTGAAAAGCTTATAGTGAAGAGAATGATTCACTCGACAGGCGATTTTGATTACAAGAACATAATTGATATAAGAAATAATTTTCTTGACGAAGCGCTTGATGCGCTTAAAAATGGTGCCAAGATTTATACTGATACAAGGATGACCATGGCTGGCGTGAATGAAACTAGCTTAAAGAAGCTAAACTGCGAGATTATCAATCACATCAAGGACGACGACGTAAGGGAGCTTGCTAAAGAAAAAGGAACAACAAGAAGCTATCAAGCAATAGAAAAGACTATAGGTGAAGACATCGCCATATACTCGGTAGGCAACGCGCCAACCGCTCTATATAGAATAATAGAACTGATTAAAGAAGAAAAAATTCATCCAAAGGCAATAATTGGTGTGCCGGTTGGTTTTGTAGGAGCGGCTGAATCAAAGGAAGCGCTTAGAGAAGTTGGCATAGCACAAATATCGACAGTTGGCAATAAAGGCGGATCAAACGTAGCGGCATCAATAATTAACGCGCTTTTATATATTTTATACAGAAAATGAATAAATACGATATAGTTGATGGCAAAAGCCTTAGGTATGGATACACAACTGGTACATGTGCGGCTGTTGCTACACATGCGGCGCTTATAAATCTATTAGACGCTCCAGTTAGTGAATACGATATAGACCTTCCTTGCAATGAGACCATAAGCGTTGCTATTAACTCAAATGAAAAGGGTGATGGCTACGCCATAAGCTCGGTTATAAAAGACGCAGGTGACGACCCAGACCAAACCAATGGCATAGAGATATTTGCAAAAGTTTCCTTAAGAAATGATGGCAAGGTCATTATCAAAGGCGGCGAAGGTGTTGGCATTTACACAAATGATTCAATCTTCGGCAAGAAGGGCGAGTACGCCATAAACAAGGTTCCAAGAGAGATGATTACTAAAGAGGTCGAGCTTTTAACTGATAAAGGTGCTGACGTTACTATATTTACGCCAATGGGTGTTGAAATTGGCAAAAAGACTTTTAATCCAAACATCGGCATTGAAGGCGGCATCTCGATAATCGGTTCGACTGGACTAGTTAAGCCTATGAGCGAAGATGCTCTTTTAAAAACAATAGAGCTTGAGATAAAAACGCTTTATATCGATAAGGGCGCGAGAGAAATTGTTCTTACGCCAGGCAGTCACGGTCTTAAAGAGGCGAATAGCATTGGTATAAAAGAAAATGTTGTTTTAACAAGTAATTACATCGGTGACTCGCTTAAGATGGCTTACGAAATTGGCTTTAGAAAAATTACGCTCGTGGGTCACATAGGTAAGTTTGCAAAGCTATCTATAGGTGTATTTAACACGCACTCAAAGAACGCTGACACACGTATGGAGGCCTTTGTATATTACCTTGCGATGCTAAATAAGCCTTATGAAGTGATTAAGGAAGTGGATGCCTTTATCACAGCAGAAAAGTGCTACAATTACCTTTATGATGCTGGCTACAAGGACGTTTTATGCGCTATGGAAGAGGGCTGCGCGAAACGCGTTAAGACTTATCTAAAAGATGATTCGCTTGAAGTCGATGTAAAAGTATATTCGTTTGAAAAAGGAGTATTAGATTGTTAATAGTTGTTGGAGTAGGACCAGGTAAAAGTGAATATATGAACGTGAGAGCATATAGGACAATAAAGAACGCTAGTAATGTTTATGCGTTTAAAAGGGTCAAGGAAGAGCTCGAAGATGAATTTGATGATATAAATGAAATTTCTGTAAAAGACTTAAAAAATATAAAAGAAGGAGTTTTATTATTATCAGGCGACCCATCATTTTTTGGCGCAGTTGATTATCTGAAGCGTGAGGGCATTGTCATTGACGAGGTGATCCCATCTATAACAGCTTTTCAGTACCTAATGAGCAAGGTGCAAGTGAATTGGAACGAGGCAAAAACTTATTCATTACACGGCAGAGAGCTTGACGATGGCTTCAAGACCATAGTCATGAATAATGACAAAGTTATAGTTTTATGTGATAAAGACAATAATCCAAAGGCTATTAAAAAATACTTGGACGAAAAAAATATTAAGAGAAAATACATTGTCGGCACTAATTTATCGCAAAAAGGCGAAGTGATTAAGACTTATGATGCAGACGATGAGATTGATATAGAAAATAGTTTATCGGTGGTGATTATTATAAATGAAGTGGTTTAAGGACGAGGACTTCATCAGGGGAGAGGTCCCTATGACGAAGTTCATAAAGAGAAACGCAATAGTAAGTTTATTAGACGTGAGTGAAGACGACAAAGTCTTAGAGATAGGTACGGGCACTGGCAGCGTCACTTGTCAAATGGCCGCGATTTGTAAAGAAGTCACTACTATTGAAAGAGATGACGAGGCCATAAGCATAGCGAAGAAAAATTTCGAAAAGTTTGGCCTAAATAATATTAAGCTCATAAAGGGTAAGGCGCCTGAGGGCATGGACGGAACCCAATTTAACAAGGTTTACATTGGTGGCTCAGGAAAAAATTTAGAGAGCATTATGGATAAGCTTGATGAAAATAATAATTTTACTCTAATCGCGAGCTTCATTATTTTTGACAATGCTTATGAGTTTAAAGATTTATTAAAGAAGAAAAATTATAAAAACATTGATACATACATGATAAATGTGTCTAAGGCGGAGAAGCTTGAGATGATGATAGCTGAAAATCCGGTGATTATTGTGAGAGGTGAAAAGAATGATTAGTTTTGTGGGCGCAGGTCCTGGGGACAGTGACCTAATTACAGTTAAGGGACTAAAATTATTAAACGCGGCGGACGTGATTATATATGCTGGCTCTTTAGTATCGAAGGATATACTATCTGGTATAAAAGAGGGAGCAAAGGTATTTGACTCAGCTAAAATGACTTTGGAAGAAGTGGTTGAAGAGTTTATTAAGGCGGAGGAAGCTGGTCTAAACACAGTTAGACTACATACTGGCGACCCTAGCATATACGGCGCAATCAAAGAGCAAATAGATACGCTTGACTTACTTGGCTACGAATATGAAGTAATTCCAGGCGTTACAAGCGCTACAGCTGCTTGTGCAAGGATAGCTAAGGAATTTACTCTACCAGAAGTTAGTCAAACTCTAATCATCACTCGTATGGAGGGAAGGACTAAGGTGCCTGAAACTGAAAAGTTAGCTGAGCTAGCTAAGCACAAGACATCTATGGCAATTTATCTTTCGGCTTCACTTACAGAAAAGGTTCAAGAGGCTCTACTTGAAGGCTACGAAGATTCGAATACGCCAGTAGTCATCGCTTATAAAGCGACTTGGGCTGACGAAAAAATTATTTATACCAATATCGCAAATCTTGTTAAAGATGCCAAAGAAAATAATATTACAAAGCACGCTCTAATACTTGTTGGCAAATTTATTAACGCGCGTTACGAAAGAAGCAAGCTTTATGACCCAAGCTTCTCGACTGAGTATAGAAAAGCAAATGAATAAGATCATCATCACCTACACTGAAGCTGGCCTTGCTATAGCTAGGACTATAGCAGCTAGCTTTGATGTAGAAATTTTTTATAAGGATAAAAACATCGACAAGGTCTTAGAAGAAAGATGGCCCTCGCTTGAAACAATAATTTTTATAAGCGCTACGGGCATAGCGGTTCGTAAAATCGCTCCTTTAATCAAGGATAAGTACACTGACCCAGCAGTTCTTGTGATAGATGACAAGGCAAAGCACGTTATATCGCTTTTATCTGGACACATAGGCGGGGCAAATGAACTTGCTATTGATATTGCTAAGGCCATAAACGCCGAGCCAGTCATTACTACGGCTTCTGACAATAGAGGCCTAGAAGCGCTCGATATTTATTTAAGGGACAATGACTTTGCATATAATTCAAGAGAGGCGCTTACCATAATTATGGGGGCCATAGTTAATAATAAAAAGATTTATCTAAAGTCAGATGATTTTGCTTTTAAATATGACAATTTCACAAATAATAAAAGTGAAGCGGACTACGCCATAATCCAAGATGAAGGCTACAATGAAAATGATGATAAAAACACTCTTTACATCATAAAGAAAAAATACAATATGGGTATAGGCCTAAGGCGAGGAACTGATTTTTCTGTTTTAGAAAAAGCTTTTCATGAGCTTCTTAGTGATATGAATATAAATCCAAAAGCGATTAAGAGCTTTGGCTCAATCGATATAAAGAAGGACGAAGAGGCTCTGCTTGGACTTTGCAAAAAATATGATAGGGAGCTAATTTTTTATACAGCAGATGAACTTAATGAGGTAGATGTATCAGAAAAGTCTGATTTTGTCAAGAAAATTACAGGAGCTTACTCAGTTAGCGAGGCAGCGGCAAAACTACTTGGCGGAAAAATTATTTTAACAAAGAAGATTATCGATTCAATAACATTTTCAATTACAGAGGAGATATAAAATGAATAAATTATATGTTGTGGGCATAGGACCCGGATCAAAAGAAAATATGACTTTTAAGGCGGTAGATGCGATTAAAGAAGCCGATACAATAGTCGCATACACAAAGTACCTTGCTTATTTAGAAGACTTTATAAATGGTAAGGAAATTATCAAAACTGGTATGACGGGCGAAAAAGAAAGATGTCAGCTAGCTATTGCTGAGTACAAGAAGGGCAAGACTGTTGCCATCATCTCAACGGGCGACTCAGGTCTATATGGCATGGCGGGCCTTGTTTATGAGATAGATCCAAGTATAAACATCGAGGTAGTTCCTGGTGTGAGCGCTGCCTTCTCGTCAGCGAGCGTAGTTGGCGCGCCACTAATGCATGACACAGCTCTAATTAGCTTATCGGATTTGCTTACTGATTGGGACCTTATTCTTAAGAGGGTAAGGAACTGTGCTGATGCTGATATGGTCATCGTTCTATATAATCCAAAGAGCAAGAAGAGAGTGGATCACTTAAAAGAAGCACTCGATATAATTAGGGAGTATAGAGATGCGCAGGCACCTATTGCCATGGTTAAAAACGCTCTTAGAGAAGGCATGGACTATAGAATAAGTACGCTTGATGATGTTGATTATGATTTTTGCGATATGAACACGACTGTCATCATTGGCAATAGCCAAAGCTATATTAAGAATGGCAAGTTCATTACGCCAAGAGGATATAAGCTATGATACTGATCATAGGCGGCACAAGCGAAGGCGAAGAGATATACGAAAGGCTTAAAGGTAAGTATGATTTATTTCTTTCAGTAGCAACTGAGAGCGGAAAAAAACTTTATGCGTCGAAGGACTTAATCATGGGCAGGATGAATAAAGATGGCTTTAAAGATTTTATCGCGAAAAACGATATCGACATGATTATAGACGCATCACATCCATTTGCAGTTGAAGTGACAAAGAACGCTTCAGAGGCAGCCAAAGAGATGAATATAAATTATCTTCGCTATGCGAGAAGCGTTTTAGATTATGAAGAAAAAGATAATATAGTTAGAGTGCCATCATATGAAGCGGCTTTTAAATATATTGACACGCTAAAAGACAAGGAAGAAAATTTTTTATTCACAACTGGATCGAACAGAATAAAAGATTTTGAAAAAGTGAAAGGGCAAAATAGATTTATCTATAGAGTACTACCAAGCGCTGAGAGCATAAAGGTTTGCGACGATAATCATATAGAGATGAAAAACATCGTTGCTCAGATGGGTCCATTCACCATTGAAGAGAACATTGCTTTGATTAAGAGATACGATATAAAATATTTAGTGAGCAAAGAAAGCGGTAAGGTCGGCGGAACTGACGCTAAACTCGATGCTTGTTTACAAACAAATATTATTTGTGTTATAATTACAAGGGAAGAAGAAAATGCTTTACACAGCATTGATGAAGTAATTAATTATATGGAGGCTAATTATGGAAGATTCTTATAGATTTTTTAATAACAAGAAGTGCGCGTACATGCCATGTCATAAAGTTGATAACATTGAGGACTTCAACTGCTTGTTCTGTTACTGTCCTTTATATCTAATGGAAGAGTGCGGCGGCAACTACAAGATGACAGCAGGTATTAAGGACTGCTCAAACTGCTTGATACCTCATAGACCAAAGGGTTACGACTACATCGTAAATAAGTTTAGAGAGTACAATCAAAAGAAAGCGGACGAATACATCGCAAATCTTGAAAAAGAAATGAATAAGGACAATGATTAAGCTTGTATTAGGCGGAGCGAGGAGCGGCAAGAGTGAGTTTGCTGAAGATATCTACAAGGGTATTGACGATGTAACTTACATAGCTACTGCCAAAGCCATTGATAAAGAATTTGAAGAAAGAATTGCTCTTCACAAGGCAAGACGCAATACTAAGTGGACTACTATCGAAGCTTATAAGGATTTTGCCAGCATAGAGATGAAGACTAAATACTATTTTCTTGATGACGTGACAAATATGCTTACGAATATACTTTTTGATCACTTAGGAGCTAGGGATATTACTGACGAAGATGTATCTTTTGTAGAAAAGCTTGTGATAAACGAAGTGGCTACGCTATTTGCAAGGGTAAAAGAGATGGACGGCGATATAGTCATAGTCTCATCAGAACTAGGCGCTGGTCTTGTGCCTGAAGCAAAACTATCGAGGCTATTTAGAGATATGCATGGCAAAGTCAATCAATACATCGCGAAAAATGCGGACGAAGTTTACTACGTCATCGCGTCGATTGGAGTGAAGATAAAGTGAAGGGACTAATACTAGCACTGCAATTCATGACTAGAGTGCCAATCAATATAGGTGTAGACTTTAATAAGAAAAATATAGGAGCAATGCTTTGTTTTTTTCCTTTTATTGGTCTAATCATAGGTCTATTTACCTTTGTGCCGACAATATTCTTATGCGATAAAATATCCATGGACCTAGTGGCTCTCTTAAACATCATTTTTTATCTATTGATAACAGGCGCTTTGCACATGGACGGTCTATCTGATACGGCTGATGCCTTTTTATCAAACAGAAGCAAGGATAGGATGAAGGCCATAATGAAGGATTCTACAGTGGGTACTTTTGGTGTAATTAGCATAGTCATTATACTTGCGGCAAAATTTTTTGCTTTTAAAGATATTGCAGTTCAAGGCTTTAAATGGGACTACATATTTATATATATTTACTCAAAGACCATTGCGATGAATGCGTTTATCTACTTTAAAAGCGCAGACAGCAGCACTTTGTTCAAGACATTTAAGGAGAGCAGAAACACTTTTCTTATCAACTTTATGAACTTAGTCGTGATATGCACAAGCATAATATTTGACTACAAAGTCTTAGTGTATTTACTTATCGAAGCAATAGTATTTGTGCTTTTGTATTTAATTTCACTTAAGAAGATAGATGGCGCGACAGGAGATACTATAGGCGCATCAGTTGAATTAGCAGAAACAATAAGTTTATTCATAAAATAGGGGGCATTATGAAATTTTATTTAATAAGACATGGGGAGTCTGAAGATAATTTAAGTATGATAACGTCAAGGGTCGATACGAAGCTATCGGCTAATGGAAAGGCTCAAGTCAAGACTCTAAGAGACGAGTACGCCGACATTAATGACAAGAAAGTCATTGTATCAAACTTACTTAGAGCGCAAGAGACAGCTGACCTACTTGGTGTTAAGTCATATGAAGTAGATGAGAGAGTTAGAGAGATAGATTTAGGAGACTTTCAAGGACATTCTTTCGAAGAGCTCGAAAGAATATATCCAGAAGAGACAAAGAAGCGTTTTGAAGAGCCATTCACATTTAAGTTCCCTGGCGGCGAATCATTTACTGATTTAAGGGAGCGCACGAAAGAGTTTTACGAAGAGAAGTCAAAGCTTGATGAGGACCTTGTTATTATTTCGCACGAAGGCTTTATCAGAACTATGCTATCGATAGCTGTTGGCAAAGTTGAAGCTTATTACAATTTTAAGATAGAAAACGCTAGAATATGTGAAATTGAAGTTATAGACGGCTTTCCTATCATCAATAAAATAAATTTTGGAGTATAAAATGGAAACACAATCAAATCTATTAGAAAAGAAAAAAATTTGGGGTTTAAATCAAACACAGCTTAAGTTTATAGCCATACTATCAATGCTAGTTGACCACTTAGTTTACGGCATATTTGAAGTAGGCTTGTATCAAAACATAATTAGCGCATCAAACATCACCATCGGCGGCTCTTACGTAACAAGCGCGATGATGGAAAAATTAGAGTTTTTTGGTAGGATAGTGATAGGTAGAATTGCCTTTCCATTATTCTGCTTCTTCATAGTTCAAGGCTTTATGCATACAAGAAACAGAATGAAGTACGCCTTAAGACTACTCATCTTTGCCTTTATATCAGAAGTGCCATTTGACCTAGTGAGTTCAAATACAGTCTTTGATTCTAACTATCAAAACGTATTCTTCACCTTGTTTTTAGGCTTAGCAGCACTTATCATCATAGAAAAGTTTGCTAATCAGCCGCTAATAAGAATAATTGGCACTATCGCTTGTATATTCGCAGCGAAGTACTTAAGAACTGACTATGACATGTTTGGCGTTATGCTAATTATACTTATGTACTTTGTGAGATTTAATAAGTTCCAAAACTTAATGGTCGGCATGTCAACACGCTACTTCTACGGCTTTTACTATCAAATGACAGCCTTCGCACTAATGTACTTATACAACGGAGAAAGGGGGAAGGGTCTTAAATACTTCTTCTATGCATTCTATCCAGTTCACTTACTATTGATTTATTTCTTGAGAATGTATATAGCAAGTAACCCTATAGCAATATTTTAATGAGAAAGACGATACTTATAATTCTAGCAGCCATGCTAATTTCTTTAGTTTCACCTAAGTTAATGGCAGAGGATGCTAGCAAAACTATAAACATAAAAGCAGCAAAATTTGAAGATAATAAAATCGAGATCGAAGTCGATAGCACTGAGCCTTATCTAAGTTTAGAGCTTGACTACAAGAAAGACAAAGGCAAATGGCTTAGCGAAGACTTTGACAATCTTATTACTTTGACTTACAATGAAAAAACTCGCAAATACGAGCACAAATTTAAAGATGATATAAAGTTTTCGCAAAGCTTTGAGATTAGGCTTAGACCTATAGTAAACGCGGTTAAGGGAGATTTTTCAAATGTGATTGTATTCAAGCACACGCTTAACGCGAAGAACTATGATGCATGGGCAGTTGACTTCATACACAAGGCAGATAGCCTTGGACTAGTAACTGAGTCCATGAGAGAGGACATGAAGGCGGCTACTAGCAGACTAGAATTTGTTGAGGCGCTAATCAAGGCCATAGAGTATAATAAGACTATAAAAGACTACGACGATGAAATAGTGAGCGACACGTCATCCATTGCCGTGAAGAAGGCATATAAATTAAAGCTATTGACATACAACGAGGCGAAAACATTTGGTCCAGACAGAAAGATTACGAGGGAAGAAGTAGCCGTGATTTTGGATAAGCTTACGAGCGTGATTAAGTTTGAGGATAAGTTTGAGAATAAACTTAATTACAATGACGCGAGTGAATGGGCTCTTGCTTCAATCGACAGCGTTGTTAAGAAGGGATTGCTTCTTGGCGATAACAAGCAAAGGTTCAATCCAAAGAAGAACATGACTAGACAAGAAGTACTAGTAACAGTACTTAGATTAATTTAACTATATATTAACTGCTGAGCAATGTCTCGGCAGTTTTTTATAGCAGCTATAGCTTATATCACGTGTTGACAATTGCAATCATCAAGTGTATAATATTTATTAGATATCAATTTATGGAGGTTATTATGAAAAAGATACTAATTGCACTACTACTAGCGCTTTCACTATTAAGCGTGGCTTGCTCAGCACCTGCTAACAAAGATGCTGAAAAGAAAACTGAAACTGCTAGCACAGAAAAAACTGAAGAAAAAGATACGGCTGACGATAAGAAGGCTGAAGAAGAAACACAAGAAGAAAGTGGCGACATGAAGGATAAAGTTAATATCAAGTACTTTGATGACTTTAAAGATGGCGAGCTACTTGCTATAGCAAACATCACTAATAACAACGATAAAGAAGATTTATTCGCTGCATACAACGTAAAAGAACTATTTCTTAGTGAAAATGACGACGCAAAGGAATATTTAATCATACCTAAGGAAGACAAGACTGATCTTGTGATTAAGTCAAGTGACTCTGAGGGAGATGGAGAATCATTTACTTTAGGTAAAAAATTTGGATTAAAGCTAGCTATATCAGACAGCGATCTTGATAAGTTTGTTTTTACTGTTAAGAATGTCGATAAGACTAAGGACTTTAGCTTTAAGCTTAAAGAAGATGGCAGCTTAGACTTAGATAAAGAAATAATCGAGGTTGTATTTAAATGATGAAAGATAAAACCAAGGGTATATTATGTATGATAGCATCTGCATTAGCATTTTCACTAATGCAGATAGCTGTTAAACTTACATCAGAAGGTGTAAGCATATTTTTACAAGTTGTTTTTAGAAATTTCTTATTATCAATATTTAGCATTGTAATGCTTAAAAAACATGGAGAAAGTCTAGTTCCTGTAAAAGAACATAGAGTTGCTCTATTTTTTAGAGGCTTTTTAGGTTTATTCGGCGCAGTTATGTACTTTTATGCAACAAAGAATCTGCCAACAGCAAATGCAGCTATTTTACAAAAGAGTTCACCTTTCTTTGTAATGATATTTGCGGCGATATTCTTAAATGAAAAATTAACAAGATTTCATATCATGTCACTAGTCGTTGCTTTTATTGGAGCCTACTTAGTAACAAATCCATCGGGTAATTACAATCTAATTCCAGCACTATCAGGCATATTCTCGGCAGTTTTCGCAGCAGGAGCATATACTATAATAGGTGCGCTTGGAAAAACTGAGAATCCATATAGAATTATGCTTGCTTTTGGCGCAGTTACATGTGCTTGCTTAATTGTACCTTTAGTACTAACATATAAGAGCCCACTTCCAATTGACTGGCTATGGCTAGCAATGATAGGCATCTTTGGTGGCTTGGGTCAATATTTACTAACAATTGCCTATCTATATGCACCAGCAGGTGAGGTTAGTATATATAACTACACTTCAGTTATATTCTCAGCCATACTAGGTTTTATAATCTTCGGAGATAAGATTATTCCTATAGAGTTTTTAGGCATAGGACTGATACTTTTATCAGCTCTAATACTATTCTTGTATAATCAAAAAAACTTGGGTTGTTTTGAAATTAAAAAAAAGTAAAGAATTTTAAAAAAAACTATTGACAAAGAGACTTAATAGATGTATAATTAACGAGTGCTTGATGAGATTAGGCACTTACTAAGACCTAAATAAAAGAAATTAAAGAAAAGTTAAGAAAATTTTAAAAAAGTCTTGACAAGCTTTCTTTTATTTGTTATAATGGCAAAGTACTTGTTAAGAGAACTAACTACTTTGGCCGAAGATAGTAAGTGATATTAATTCCAGAGATATGGTGGGTATAGCCTAGTTGGTTAGGGCGCCAGATTGTGGCTCTGGAGGTCATGAGTTCGAATCTCATTATCCACCCCATAATTTTTTTAAAAATTTGGTCCATTAGCTCAGCCGGCCAGAGCACCTGACTTTTAATCAGGGTGTCCCGCGTTCGAGTCGCGGATGGATCACCAATATGCGGGAGTGGCGGAATTGGCAGACGCGCTAGACTTAGGATCTAGTGTCAACGACGTGGGGGTTCAAGTCCTCTTTCCCGCACCAAAAGAAGTGTTCGCACTTCTTTTTTTTATACATAAATTTGTTTACTAATCCATTGATATAATCATCGCAAAACCATTAGCATAAAGGTGATTAATAAGTACCCGCATCTATAGCTCAGTGGATAGAGCGGCCGACTCCGGATCGGCAGGCCAAAGGTTCGACTCCTTTTAGATGCGCCAAAAAATTCTTGACAAAGCAAAGTCTTTGTGATAGTATATAATAAATTAATATTTAAAGATAATGAGAGGAAGAGTAGTATACTTAAGCTTATCAAGAGAGGGAATGCTGGCTGTGATTTTCCTATAAGCACTTATATGAAGACTAACCTTGAATCGGATCCGAAAGGAATCACGGAGTGGAGCACGTTATAGCTCTAGAAAGAAGTAATTAGGGTGGAACCACGGTCTCATCGTCCCTTGAGGGATGGTGGGCTTTTTTTATTTCACCAGAAGATATTATAGGAGGTAAAAATGTCAAAGATTATTGTAACACTACCTGATGACTCTAAAAGAGAGTATTATAAGGGAGTTAAGCTTTATGATGTGTGTAAGGACATATCAGAAGTATTATTAAGAGATGTTTTAGGAGCAGTTGTCAATGGTACAACTATGGGTCTACAAGAGACACTTGAAGAAGATAGCAAGGTAAAATTTGTTAAGTTTGAAGATAAAGAAGGCAAGGCTATATTCTGGCATACATCAGCTCACCTTATGGCTTACGCAATACAAAGATTATACAAGGACGTTAAGTTCGCCATCGGTCCATCTATTGACGATGGTTTCTACTACGACTTCGATACAGAACATAGATTTGTTCCTGAAGATTTTGAAAAGATAGAAAAGGAAATGACTGCCATAGTTAAAGAAGACGGCGTTCTTGAAAGATATGAAATGCCTAGAAATGAAGCGATTGAGCACTTCAAAAAGCTTGGCGAAAAATATAAAGTAGAATTGATTGAAGATCTTCCAGAAGATGCTCATATATCATTCTACAAACTAGGTGACTTCGTTGACTTATGCAAGGGACCTCACCTATATGACATCTCAAAGATAAAAGCCTTTAAACTACTTTCAATAGCAGGCGCTTATTGGAGAGGCGACGAACACAACGAAATGCTTCAAAGAATTTACGCTGTTTCTTTCCCTAAGAAGAAGATGCTTGACGAGCACCTAGCAAGACTTGAAGAAGCAAAGCTTAGAGACCACAGAAAGATTGGTAAAGAGATGGATCTATTCAGCATGCATGACGAAGGACCAGGCTTCCCATTCTTCCATCCAAACGGAATGGTAGTTAGAAACGAGCTTCTTTCTTGGTGGAGAGACGTTTTAGCTAAGAATGGTTACGGTGAAATACTAACACCTATCATCTTAAACGAAGACCTATGGCACAGAAGCGGTCACTGGGATCACTATAAAGAAAATATGTATTTTACTAAGATAGATGATAAAGATTACGCAATCAAACCAATGAACTGCCCAGGCTCAACTATAGTTTACGCAAACAGCCAACACTCATACAAAGAGCTTCCAATTAGGTTATCAGAGTTTGGTCAAGTACACAGACACGAACTTTCAGGTACACTACACGGATTATTCAGAGTAAGAACATTTACTCAAGATGATGCTCACGTATATTGCTTGCCATCACAAGTTGAAGAAGAAGTATTTAAGATGATAGACCTAGCTGACTACTTATACAGCACTTTCGGTTTTAAATACACAGTTGAGCTATCAACAAGACCAGATGACTTCATGGGCGAGATAGAAACTTGGAATATAGCTGAAGCGGCACTTAAGTCAGCACTTGAAAAGAGAGGCATTGAATACACTATAAATGAAGGCGACGGCGCTTTCTACGGACCAAAGATTGACTTCCACTTAGAGGACGCTATCGGCAGAACTTGGCAATGCGGAACTATACAACTAGATTTCCAAATGCCAATTAACTTCGATTTAACATATATCGATGAAAACGGCGAAAAGAAGAGACCAGTTATGCTTCACAGAGCTTTATTTGGCTCATTAGAAAGATTCTTAGGAGCACTTATCGAAAAATTTATCGGCAAGTTCCCATTATGGCTTGCACCAGTACAAGTAAAGATTTTATCAATATCAGAAAAGTTCAATGATTATGCAAAATCTGTATACGATGAACTAAAATCAAAGGGATACAGAGTTGTTCTTGATGATAGAAATGAAAAGATTGGTAAAAAGATAAGAGAAGCGCAAGTAGAGAAAGTTGAGTACATGCTAATAATAGGTGAAGAAGAAGCAAGTACAAAGACAGTAACTATTAGACATAGAGATCTAGGCGACCAAGGAAAAGTGTCACTAGAAGACTTTATGGCTAGAATCAGAAAAGAAATTGATAATAAAGAAATAATTAAGAAAGAAGAAAAATAACATACTACTAAAGTATGAAAATTAGGAAAAAATAGAAAAATTTATTTAAGAATCAAGGGAATTTTTATAAAACCCTTGATTTTTTTTCTGATTTAGTATAAAATAACTAGTACCTAAGGGAGGTAATGCAAATGAAGAATTCAAATTACAGATCATGCGTCTTGCTAGTTTCTTTATTCCTAATATCACTGATCGGATTTAAAGACTATGGCGTTATGGTTAAACCTTTCGTTAGCAAAGACAATGTAAAATTTGACGATAAAGAAATTGTTAACATAATAAATGAAGATAAAGACTCATATACAGTTAGTAAAAGCGGCAAGGCTGTTAAGCTTGCAAAGGATGCACTTATTGTGACACAAAAAGATACTAATAAGTATAGAGTAGTTTCATTCACAGGCATATCAGCTTCACAAGGCGTAGCTCCTTTTGATTACCTAATGCCTGGAGAAATTGTCGAGCTTCTACATACTGGTACAGATGGATCTATATTTTCAGACTCGAAGATGAGAGTTGGTTTATTAGAAATTAAAGACTTGGAAAATATTAAAGAAAGGGCTACTACAGAAGCATACTCAAAGGTCAATAAGACACTTAAGTCTGGAGATAAAACTCTTGTATTAAAGATGAATGATAAGGTTAATATACTTAGCTATGATGGTAAGACATACACATTAAGTGATGGCAATAACACATTCCTAGCACATAAGAATGACATTTCCTTAGTAGAAATAAAAGAAGAAGCAGAAAGCGTAGACAGATCAGCTTACGCTGGACGCAAAGATGTTATGGGCCTTGTAGAATTTGCCAAAGCGCAAATAGGCAAGCCATACGTATACGCAGCAGCTGGTCCAGACAGTTTTGACTGTTCGGGCTTAGTTTACTATTGCTATAAGAACGTTTTAAACATGACTGTTTCAAGATCATCATCAGCACTTGTTTCGTCCGGCGTGCCTGTAGAAAAAGCAAATCTATTACCAGGCGATATACTTTTATTCAACACTTACGGTAGTGGTATATCACACGCAGGCCTATATATTGGCGACGGCAAGATGGTTCACGCATCAAGCGGAAAGATGATGAGCGTTGTAATATCCGATATCAATTCTGGATACTACTTAGATAAATTTGTTACAGCAAGAAGAGTAATTAAATAGTTTATATTGAGCTCCTATTTGGGAGCTCTTTTTCATGTCTTGTGATGCAATGTCTTTGCAAGTATTTCATTTAGAAGGCCTAGATTTAATCTAGGCCTTTTCTCTTTATAAAAAACTTTATTTGTCACAGTGATTACATCTTAAACTATCATGATTATAAGTTGTATTTCGTACCTCACTAGGAAGCTTTCCCTTGTATCTTTTGTAATAAATAGTAAACTTGCTTGCTGATGTGTATCCAACAGATTCTGCTATCTCTTTTATAGGCAGCTCTGTATTTAGTAGAAGCGTTTCAGCTACATTCATTCTTTTTCTCTGAGTATATTCTGTAATGCTTTGTCCATATTTTTCTTTGAATAGATTTTTTAGTTTGGTCCCGCTCATTTTAGATATTTTTTCAAGAGTCCCTTGATTTACATTCGTTGCAAAATGATCTTCTAAGAATCTAGCGACATCTTCAAGCGCTTTATCATCATCAATTTCGATTTTATACTTTTTTCTATTTAAGTAGGTATCAATTACTATGCTTACCCATTCATTTGCTTTGGCTTTAAAGAAAAAATCCGCGGCGGGTGCGGCCATTTTACAATTTAATATTTCCATTGCAACTTTTTCTAAGGATTTTGTAAGAATTATTTGATTCGGCTGAAGTAAAACTGAATAAAATGATTCTGGATTAATGTTAATAGACGCTAGATGTTTTTCTATTAGCGCTTTTTTAAAACCAATGGAAACAGCAAGATAACAACAATTCTCATGCAATAAAAAAACAAAATCATCTCTTATATTATCAAAATCAAAAGTACATAATGAGTTTGCAGTAATCGTTTGATACGGATTAAACTTTTCTCCATTTGCGCTGACTATGTAGCTTGTGTAAATTGATACATAGTCTGCTATGCTATAGGTACTATTTTGAATTACTTCTTCTTTAATATAAAAATCATGTATATCGATAATGAAGCCTTCTCCTTCATAAAACCAATACAGGCCTTCTGCATAAGTTAAGTTATCTTTATTCCAACAAAAAGTGTGGCCTGCACTTGAGTACTTCTTATTGTTTTTACATTCATCCACCTTCATATAATCTTTTACAAAATCATAATATCTCATAATACACCTATCCCTTTCAGACAATATTCCTAATAGACTTAGTTAGCCATAGCTATTGCATTACTAATTATACCTGATGTATAATAAAAAAGCAAGGATAAAGATTGCTAGCAAAGAAAATTTTATCTAAAAGGAATATCAAAGAAGGGAGATAATATTATGAAGATTTACAAAAAACTATTTGCTTATGTACAGGATAAAAAATACCTCGGTGTTTTAGCTATAGTTTTTTCTGCTATATCTGCTGTGCTTACGGTATATGGATATTATTTAATCTACAAATTTCTGGATAATTTAATAATTAATTCAGATTTATCTGGTGCCGAGAGCTTAGCATTAAAATCTGTTATTACACTAACAAGTGGAGCGATATTTTATTTTGCTTCAGGAATGTTTTCACACATCTTGGGATTTAGGCTTGAAACAAATTTAAGAAAAAGAGGGATCGATGGTTTAGAGAAAGCTAGTTTTAGGTTTTTTGACTTGAATCCTTCTGGTCAAATAAGAAAGATCATAGATGACAATGCCGCACAAACTCATCAGGTTGTAGCTCACATGATTCCAGATAGTTCTCAGGCAATAGTTACACCCGTACTTGTACTTGCACTTGGCTTTATAGTAAGCATAAGAGTTGGTATCACTTTACTTGCTCTTACAATAATCGGAGGCTTAATTTTAGGGGCAATGATGGGCGAGCAAGAATTTATGAAGATATACCAAGAAGCCTTATCTAAGCTAAGTGCTGAAACTGTTGAATACGTAAGAGGGATGCAGGTAGTAAAGATATTTAGAGCAAATGTCGAATCATTTAAAAGCTTTTATAAGGCGATAAAAGATTATTCAAAGTATGCTTATAATTATTCACTATCTTGTAAAAAACCTTATGTTTTGTACCAATGGTTGTTTTTTGGCTTGATTGCAATTTTAATTATTCCTATAGTTTATTTTATGACCAGCCTAGGCAGCGCCAAGGTGATTTTACTTGAGCTTATCATGATTTTATTCTTATCGGGAGTTCTCTTTGTTTCATTTATGAGGATGATGTGGTACGCTATGTACATTTCTCAAGGCAATTATGCAGTAGATACTTTAGAGGCACTTTACAATGATATGCAAAAAAACAAATTAGTGCACGGTGATGTCAATAATTTTCAAAACTACAATATAGAATTTGACAATGTAAGCTTTGCTTATAACGATAAAGCCGTCATTGAAAATTTATCCTTTAAATTAGAAGAAGGAAAGTCCTATGCATTAGTTGGTTCATCTGGATCAGGCAAATCAACAGTAGCAAAACTTATATCAGGTTTTTACAACGTTAATGAAGGAAGCATAAAGATAGGCGGGGTGTCAATAAGTGAATATTCTGACGAAGCCTTAATAAAAGACATTTCCTTTGTTTTTCAAGATTCAAAATTATTCAAGCAAAGTATTTATGCCAATGTAGCTTTAGCTAATAAAGAAGCGACGAGAGATGACGTTATGAAAGCTTTAAAATTAGCAGGATGCGATTTGATACTAGACAAATTCCCAGAAAGAGAAAATACAGTCATAGGCTCAAAAGGAGTTTATTTATCCGGTGGAGAAAAACAAAGAATTGCAATTGCTAGAGCAATTTTAAAGGATTCCAAAATTATTATTATGGATGAAGCCTCAGCATCTATTGACCCAGATAACGAGTTTGAATTGCAAAAAGCTTTCAAAAATCTTATGAAAGATAAAACAGTTATCATGATTGCACACAGGCTATCTACAATTAAAGACCTTGATGAAATTATTGTGATGGATAGTGGAAAAATTATAGAAAGAGGCTCTGACAAAGAATTAATGTCAAGAGATACAAGGTATAAGAGATTGCAAGAAATGTTTAACAGTGCGAATGAATGGAGGGTTTCAAATGAAGGAGTTTTATAAAAAAAGATTTGCTCTTACAGATAAAGGAGCAAGAAATTTAAGTAAAGCAACACTGGCTTCATTTTTCGTTTATTGTATAAACATGCTTCCTGCGATATTGCTAATGATTTTTGCTCAGGAAGTCTTGGAAAATATTGGTAGAAGCAATGGATTTTATATAGCATTCTCAGCTTTTACCTTGATAGCAATGTATATTTTGCTTTCTATCGAATACGATAAATTATATAGCACAACATATCAAGAAAGTGCAGATTTAAGAATAAGGACAGCGGAAAATTTATCAAAACTACCTCTATCTTACTTTTCTAAACATGATATTTCAGACCTAGCGCAAACTATCATGGCTGATATTGAGGGTATAGAGCATGCAATGAGCCACTCGATACCAAAAGTGGGTGGCATGGCACTCTTCTTCCCGCTTATATCCATCATGATGCTAATAAGCAATGTGAAGATGGGTTTAGCTGTTATTATTCCAACGATATTAAGCTTTATATTTATACCGTTATCTAAAAAACATTCAGTTAAGGGAGAGAAAGAATATTATAAGGTCTTAAGAGAAAATTCAGAAAGCTTTCAAGAAAATATCGAGATGCAAATGGAGATTAAAGCTTATGGTTTATCAGAGGAAATGAAAGATAAGCTATATGAAAAAATGGATAAAAGTGAAAAAGTGCACTTAAAGACAGAGATGGGACTTATTTTAACTATGTCACTTTCATCAATTTTTAGCTTTATATCCCTTGCTATCGTAATATTTGTTGGCGTAAATCTAATTATTAGTAAAGAGATAAGCGCTCTATACCTTGTAGGATATTTACTAGCGGCGATAAAGCTAAAAGACTCTCTAGATGCATCTAAAGAGGGCATGATGGAGATATTTTATTTATCGCCAAAAATTGAAAGACTAAAAGAAATTCAAAATCAAAATTTACAGGAAGGCGAAGACTATAATTTGAAAAAATTTGATATTGATCTAAAAGATGTTGAATTTGCTTATAAGAAAGACGCAAAAGTTTTAAATGGTGTAAGCTTTAAAGCTAAGCAGGGAGAGGTTACTGCTTTGGTAGGAGCAAGCGGCTGTGGTAAAACAACTATCTTGAAACTTATATCAAGACTTTATGATTATGATGAGGGACAAATCTTAATCGATGGCAAAGATATAAAAGAAATATCAACAGAATCTCTTTTTGACAAGGTTTCAATAGTTTTCCAAGATGTAGTTCTCTTTAATCAAAGCGTTATGGAAAATATTAGAATTGGTAAGCAAGATGCAAGTGATGAAGAAGTTAAAAGAGCAGCAAAATTTGCAAACTGCACAGATTTTATAGAAAAAATGGACAAGTGTTTCGATACAGTTATTGGTGAGAATGGTGCTGAGCTATCAGGCGGGGAAAGACAAAGATTATCAATAGCCAGAGCCTTCTTAAAAGATGCACCGATATTGATCTTAGATGAGATAGCAGCAAGCCTTGATGTTGACAACGAGAAAAAGATTCAAGAGTCTTTAAATAATTTAATTAAAGATAAAACAGTTGTTATTATTTCACATAGAATGAAATCCATAGAAAATGCAGATAAGATAGTAGTTCTTGAAAACGGAAAAGTGGAAAGCGAAGGTAAGCATGAAGAGCTTTTACAAAAATCAAAAGTTTACAAGAATTTAATAGAAAAAACAAAAATGGCAGAAGAATTTATTTATTAGGAGGACTAAAATGGATAATAAAAAATTAAAAGTAAAAGATTTGGTAAGCATTGGTGTTTTTGCTGTAATATATTTCGCCTTGATGTTTGGCGTTGGTATGATGGGCATTATTCCAATATTGTTTTTAATATACCCGGCAGTTTTGGCAGTAGTTGCAGGAACTGTAGTTATGTTATTTATGACTAAGGTTCAAAAACCATGGGCATTATTTATTTTCGGTATGATATCACCGCTTGTGATGTTTGCTATGGGACATACTTATGTAGTGCCGGTGATTTCATTGATAGTAATTATAATAGCTGAGTTGATTAGAAAGATTGGCAATTATAATTCCTTTAAATATAACATGTTAGCCTATGCAGTATTTAGCACATGGATTTGTAGCTCTTTAATGCAAATGCTTTTAGCAAAAGAAAAATATATGGAAATGTCTATGACAATGATGGGAAAAGATTATGTTGATGTATTAGAAAAGTTGATAACTTATCCTCACATGGCTTTAGTAGCCTTAGGTGCTTTCCTAGGAGGAATAATTGGAGCATATATAGGCAAGGCTCTATTGAAGAAACACTTTGAAAAAGCAGGCATTGTATAATGCCTAACTTTTCTTCAAATACTCCCTTTAATCCCAACCCCATTAGTAAGATATTAGTTGTATTCATCACAGGCTTAACAGTTGTGCATAGCATAAACATTCGTTTTGAGCTAGTGATCTTTTGTCTTATTAGTATTTTATTTTATTTGAATGGATATAAAAAAACACTTTTCAAATGGATTGTTTTATGCGGGATACTTTACTCCTTGCCTAATTTTATGGTGTTATCTGAATTAAACCATATAGTTAAGATGTTTTTGAGTATACCTATTATAATTAGAATGTTTATTTTACCATTTATGGCAGCAAGCTTCATGATAAAGACCTCTGATGTAGGCGCAATAATTTCGTCAATGGATAAGCTTAAGATCTCAAAGAATGTATCTATACCTATTGCGGTTATGTTTAGATTCTTCCCATCTTTTAAGGAGGAGAAGAAAAATATCAAAATGGCTATGAGAGTAAGAGGGATAAATTTTAAAAACCCAATCAAATATTTTGAATATGTTTCAGTGCCACTACTCATTATATCATCTAATATATCAGATGACATTGCAAAAGCGGCAGAAACAAAGGCAATAGAAAATCCAATTGCCAAGACCAGATATACTCGTGTAAAGGTACAGTTAGTTGACTTTGTCTATGTTTTAGTAATTGCTGGACTTATTGTGGGAGGCTTAATATGGCAGAAATAAAAAATTTAAGCCTTGATTATGGCAAAGAACATATAATAGATGATATATCACTATCCATAGCCGAGGGAGAGTGCGTGCTATTTACAGGAAAAAGTGGAAGTGGTAAGTCATCTTTAATAAACTCTATCAACGGACTAGCTGTAAGGTATGATAACGCAAAGACAAAGGGCGAAATAATTATTGATGGCAAAAATATAAAAGATTTGGAACTTTATCAAATCTCAATGCTTGTCTCAACTGTTTTTCAAAATCCTAAGACATATTTCTTTAATGTTAATACGACATTAGAATTATTATTTTATTTGGAAAATATTGGTCTTGCAAGGGAAGAGATGGACAAGCGTTTAAGTGATATGCTTGAAATATTTCAGATAAAAAATCTTTTGAACAGAAATATATTTAATCTATCTGGCGGTGAAAAACAAATACTTTGCATTGCCGCTTCTTATATAGCAGGCACAAAGATAATAGTTATGGATGAGCCATCATCAAATTTGGATATTAAAAGCATAGATGTTTTGACAAAGATGCTCAAAATACTAAAAAATAAGGGCATAAGCATAATTGTAGCAGAGCATAGAATTTATTATTTGATGGACATGGTTGACCGTGTATTTTTAATGGATAAGGGCAAAATTAAAAAAACTTATACTAGAAATGAATTTTTAAAGCTAGACAAAAATGATTTGAACGCTTTAAGCTTAAGAGATAAGGAATTAAGTAAATTAGAAGTTCCGTATTTAAAAGGCGGTGGAGAGTACCAGATAAAAAATCTTAGCTATAAATTTACTGATGATGAGTGTTTAAGCTTAAAAGATATTTCGTTAAAGCTTGGTAAAATATATGGCATAATAGGTTCCAATGGACGAGGAAAGTCAACGCTCTTAAGATGTTTAATTGGTCTTGAGAAAAAATCAAAAGAAGAAATTTATTTTAAAGGAGAGAAACTATCTAAAAAAGAAAGACTCAAAAACTCTTCACTTGTTATGCAAGATGTAAATCATCAATTATTCACAGATGAAGTATTCAAAGAGCTTAGTCTAGGTGTAAAGAATTTTGACGAGGAAAAGGCAAAAATCATTTTAAAAGATTTAGGCCTGGACGAATTTATTGAAAGACACCCAATGAGTTTATCAGGAGGACAAAAGCAAAGACTTGCAATCGCATCTGTTATGTGCAAAGACTCAACTTTCGTTTATTATGACGAACCAACTAGTGGCATGGATTATTCCAATATGATAAAAATATCTGAACTGATTAAAAAATATAAATCTATGGATAAAATAATTTTTATCGTTTCACATGACATAGAATTTTTAAATGAAGTAGCTGATGAAGTTTATGAATTATAAAAAAAGTTTAGAAAAAATTTAACACAGCAACATTTTCGAGAAGGGTCTAGTTATATCTAGGCCTTTTCTTTTTATCATAGAATTGAGTATTTATTTATCATAGACTAATATAGTCAAAACTTTAAGATTTTGTATATTACTTTTTTATATAGGTTTACTTTATAAAAAATGCTTTTAATATTAAGCAATTTATGATATAATAATTAAATATAGATAATGGGGTTATTGTATGCAAAAATGGTTTTTGAAAAACAGAAATGCTGAAAATTATTCGGCGGTTAAGAGCATAGTAAAGGATGATCTACTAGCAAAAGTTCTTTGCAATAGAGGGGTTGTCGATGCTGATGAAGTCATTGATTACTTAAATGATGATTACACAAAGATTTACAGGACTGATGGCCTTCCAGATATGGAAGTGGCGCGCGAAATTATTAAGGACGCTATAGAAAATCACAAGAAGATCAGAGTCGTTGGTGACTATGACTCGGACGGCATCATGTCTACTACGCTTTTACTTAGAAGCCTTAAGTCTTTCGGGGCAGAGGCTAGTTTTGAAGTGCCTGATAGAAAGGCGGATGGCTACGGCATCAATAAGCGTATAGTTGATGGCTGCATTAAAGATGATGTAGCAGTCATAATCACTTGTGACAATGGCGTATCAGCCTTTGAAGCAGTGAAATATGCTAAGGATAATGGCATAAATGTCATTGTTACTGACCACCATTTACCTAAAATTGAAGATGGCAAAGAGATTTCTGTTGAGGCAGATGCAATAATTGATCCAAAAGTTGAAAAGTCATCCTATCCATTTAAGGAGATATGCGGAGCCTTTGTTGCTTTTAAATTAATTACATATATTAGTAAGGATTACGACTTTAATCCTGATTTAATTGATGAAATTATTCAGTATGCAGCTTTTGCAAGTGTCACCGACATCATGCCGCTGCTTGATGAAAACCGTGACCTTGTAAAGAGAGGCCTACAGCTAATGAACTCAAGACCAGCCAAGGTATTCTATCACTTGAAGAACGAGTTAAGAGTTGATAAGGAGATAAATGTATTTCATATTGGCTTTATTTTGGGACCATCAGTCAACGCAATAGGCAGGCTAAGTAATGCAAATCATGCAATTGCGGCCTTTGAGTCTTGTGATGACGATAGTATAATTGCCATTTGCAAGGAATTATATGCGCTTAATCAAGAGAGAAAGGATTTGACAGAGCTTGGCTACGATGTGGCAGTAAAAGAGATAGAAGCGGATGAGGCTTTTGAGGACAAGGACATAATCATAGTTAAATCCAAAGATATAGAAAGAAGCGTCGCGGGTATCGTCGCTGGAAGGCTTAAGGAAAGGTATTACAAACCAGCTATAGCCTTATATGAAGAAGATGGTGTTCTATATGGTTCGGCAAGATCTATTGAGGAATACAATATATTTGACGAGCTAAACAAGGCCAAGGAGCTTTTAAATAGCTTTGGCGGACATAAACTGGCGGCGGGCCTAGAGCTTAAGCTTGATAATTATGACGATTTTGTCAGATTTTTAAATGAAAATTCGACTCTGACAGATGAGGATAAGATAGAAAAGATTTATATCGATGCCTTTTATCCAATTGATTTTCAAAAGTTTTCGACTTACGACACAATTGAAAAGTTAAAACCATTTGGAGAGAAGAACCCTGCTGTACTATTTGCAGATAAAGACCTTATTTTAAAGGATATAAGCGTTTTTGGACAGAATCGAAGCGTGATAAAGCTAAAATTCAGAACAAGGCTTGATAATATAATGATGGCTATACTATTTTACAAGGAAGATGAATTTAAAAAAGACTACGAAGATCAGTTTAGCTCAGATATATACAGGGATTTAGCAAGTGGCAAGGAGATAATTATGGACATTTGCTACAATCTTAGGATTAATGAGTACATGAATAATAAGAATCTAGAAATAAATATTAAGCACTTTAGATTTAGGAGGTGAGTTTATGATAGAAGATTTAATTAAAATTATAGAAAAATACATGACTGAAGAGGAAGTTGCCTTTGTAATGAAGGCTTATGAGTACGCTAAATTAATGCATAAGGACCAAAAGAGAAAGTCCGGCGAGCCTTATATAATGCACCCTGTCAATGTCGCTATCATACTCGCTGACCTAGATATGGACGTCGAGACCATCATAGCTGCGCTTCTTCATGACGTGGTTGAGGATACGCCGGCGACTTATGATGATGTAAAGAACATGTTCTCAGAGGACATCGCAAATATTGTCGATGGCGTAACAAAGTTAAATAAATTAAATTACAAGAGCTCTGAAGATTTTCAAGCGGAAAACCTTAGAAAGATGATTCTTGCTATGAATAACGACATCAGAGTCATAATTGTAAAGCTTGCAGACAGGCTTCATAATCTTCGTACGCTTGAGTATATGAACGAAGAAAAGCAAAAGCAAAAGGCTAAGGAAACTATAGAGATATATGCGCCACTTGCTGGTAGGCTCGGAATTTTCAAGATTAAGTGGGAGCTTGAAGATTTATCTTTAAGGTATCTTGATCCAGAAGGCTACTACGACTTGGTTGAGAAGATCAACAAGAAGAGGAGCGAACGCGAGAAAGAGATCAATGAGATTATAAAGGCTATATCAACTGAGCTTGATAAGCAAGAGCTTCACTACGACATAAGCGGTAGACCAAAGAATTTCTACAGCATATACAAGAAGATGAATGGCAAGAACAAGAGCTTTGAGAGCATATATGATTTAATTGCCGTGAGGATACTTGTTGACACGGTTAAGGATTGCTACGCTGTTTTAGGTATAGTGCACTCTATGTGGAAGCCGCTTCCAGGCAGATTCAAAGACTACATAGCTATGCCTAAGCCAAACATGTATCAATCCTTGCATACAACTGTTATTTCTGACACTGGCGAGATATTTGAGATACAGATTAGGACTTATGAAATGCATGAAGTGGCCGAATACGGTATCGCTGCGCATTGGAAATATAAAGGTGGCAAGGCTCAAGGCAAGGACGTTGATAACAAGCTTGACTGGCTAAGGCAATTGCTTGAATGGCAAAAAGACTTAAAGGATCCAAAAGAATTTATTGATACGTTAAAGATAGACTTTTTCGATGACGAGGTCTTTGTTTTCACGCCTAATGGTGATGTCGTCGATCTTCCAGAAGGTTCGACTCCGGTCGACTTTGCCTATAGAGTACACACAGGCGTTGGTAACACTTGTGTTGGAGCTAAAGTTGACTCAAGGATAGTCCCACTAAACTATAAGCTTAAGAATGGTAATATAGTCGAGATTATTACGCAAAAATCAGCTTCTGGTCCAAGTAGAGACTGGCTAAAATTTGTAAAGAGCCCAAGAGCTAAACAAAAGATTAAACAATGGTTCAAGTCCAAAGAAAAAGACATCAGCATAGAGAAGGGCAAGGAGCTATTTGATAGAGAAGCGAAAAAGCTTGGACTTGATACAAATATTCTTGATAATGAAAAGATTTATAATAAATTAGCAAAAGAGCTTTCAATTAACTCGGCAGATGATTTGTTCGCATCCATTGGCTATGGCAATTTTAAAGAGAAGCTTGTTATTAATAAGATTTTAAATATTAAAAATGCTATAGAAAATATTGGTCTAACAAAGAACGAGGACGACTACCTAAAGAGCTCTTCATCGAAGAAAGATGCTACAGGTGTTAAAATCGATGGCCTTGAAGGCATGAAGATAAAGTTTGCCAAGTGCTGTAACCCGGTGCCTGGTGACGAGATTATTGGTTTTGTTACTAGAGGCTATGGTGTTTCTATACACAGGAAGGACTGCACAAACATTGCCAATTTCTTAGACTCAGACAGATGCCTTGAGGCAGAATGGGATGCTGCATCGATTGAAAAGTTCCTTGCAAACGTTACAATCAGAGCGGTTGACAGGACGGGAATACTTTCAGAGATAACTGCTATGGCGAAAGAAGCAAATGTTGGTATACAATCACTTAGTGCAAAGAGCAATACCATTAGCGATATATTTATATATTTGACATTTGAAGTCGTGGGAAAGGATGAGCTTGACAAGATGATACAAAAGCTTAAGACTATAAACGGCGTTTTAGATGCGTACAGGTCATAGATATGAGAGCAGTTGTACAAAGAGTAGAAGAAACTCGTTTAGAAGTTGATGAAAAATTAATTAGCAAGATTAATGGCGGCCTTTTGGTCTACATCGCTGTTGAAGATGACGATACAGAGGCAGATCTTGATTATATCTTCAAAAAGGTGAGTAATCTAAGGATATTTTCTGACGAAGATGACAAGATGAATCTATCTGTTCAAGACATAGGTGGCGAGATACTTCTTGTTTCGCAGTTCACTTTATATGGTGACGCGAGAAAGGGCAATAGACCAAACTTTATGAAGAGCGCCAAGGCTGAAAAGGCTGAGAGCTATTACGAAATATTTAAAGAAAAATTAAAGATGAGTGGAATAAAATATCAATCGGGCGTTTTTGGAGCGGATATGCATATACATGCACATCTATCTGGACCGGTTACTATATTATTAGATTCAAAGAAGGAGTTTTAGATGAATATTTTTAAGAAAAATGTTGGGGTTTATGGGTCAAATTCATATATCATTAGTAACGATGCTGGCGATGCCATAATCATAGACGTTGGCGGCAGTGCAGATGATTTATACGCTTACATCAAAGAGCATAATTTAAATCTAAAGGCAATACTTTTGACACATGGTCACTTTGATCACGTTTTGGGCGTAAATGCTTTAAGAGAGTTGACAGGAGCACCATCTTATATATCTAAAGATGATTTAGAGATGACGCAAAAAACTGATTTTATGCTAAATGACAAGATGAGGAATTATATCGACGAGCCCATCAATATAGATAACACAATTGATGAAGAAGGCAGTTTGAAATTTGGAGATATCGAAGTTAATGTGATTAAGACACCTGGTCACACAAAGGGCGGCCTGACATATCAAATTGAGGACGGCTTATTTGTTGGCGACACAATATTTTTCCACTCTGTTGGTAGAAGCGACCTTTATGGTGGAAATGAAGCTGAACTAATTGACTCTGTTAATAGAGTTTTGTCTTTAGAAGGTAATTACACAATATATCCAGGTCACAGCATGAACACATCATCTGATGAAGAAAGGGCAAATAATCCTTACGTAAATGCTAAGAGAAGCTAGTATAAAGAGGATAAAGGAGCTCTTTTGGGAGTTCCAAAATATAAAGTCCGGTATTTCTTATGAGATTTTGGATGATGGTGTGCAATTCTCTATAGATGGCAAAGAGAGGACACTTACGGGTTTTGATGTACGTACAAATAATGAGATGAAATCTCTTATATATAAGGAGTTCTTAAAGGAAGGCATAAGTCTTCCTTGGGGTATACTTACTGGGATTAAGCCCTTGAAGCTATATGCCAAGGCAGATGATAAAGAGGCCTTCAAAGAAAAATTTTTTATCTCAGATGAAAAGTTTGAGCTAATGGAGAGAACTTTTAAAAATCAGCATCTTAACTTTGAGCCAAAATATAGCTTGTATATACACATACCATTTTGCAAAGGGATTTGCTCCTACTGTTCATTTTACACAAACGATATTACAAAGAAGGCTTATGATTTTACTAAGTACATTGACGCCGTGATCGATGAGATGAAGATTGAGAGCAAAAGAAGAGATATATCGGAGCCGGACAGCATATACATAGGTGGCGGAACACCATCTGCAATTGATAAGGCCAATACCAAAAGGCTTTTAAAATACATTAATGAGAATTATAAATTTAAAGAGCTGACCTTTGAGTGCGGCAGAGCCGATACTATGGATAAGGAGCTACTTGATATACTTGATAAATATGGTATAAGTAGGATCTGCATCAATCCGCAGACTATGAATGAAGAGACGCTCAAAAGAGTTCACAGAAATGCTGGCCTTGATGAGCTTTATAAGGTTTATGAACTTGCTAGAGGATATGATTTTGACATCAATATGGATCTTATCATTGGTCTTGAAGGCGAAAGCAGAGATGATTATATTAACTCGGTTAAAAAGCTTATAGCTATGAGGCCTGAGTCGATTACTATACACAATTTGGCTCTAAAAAGAAGAGCGGTTCTATCTCAAAATGATTTTAAGCTCGAAAATATTGATTTATCTAAAGAAATTTATGCCAGGCTTTATGAGGCGGGCTACGAGCCTTACTACATGTACAGGCAGAAGATGACTAACTCAAATCTCGAAAACGTTGCTTTTTCACTAAGGGGCAAGGCGTCTATTTACAATGTGATTTCGATGAACGATTTGACAAGCATATACGCTTTTGGCGCTGGAGCCGTATCAAAATACATTGACAAGGATAATTTAGAGCGCAAATTTAATTACAAAGACATTGATTTGTATATAAAAAACGTTTATAATAAAGATATATAGTATTATTGGGAGGATATTTATGGAAACAATGGGAAACTTACGCAGGAGTGACTACTGCGGGGAACTAAGGATGAAGGACATAGAAAGGGAAGTTGTACTAATGGGTTGGGTGCAAACTCAAAGAAACTTAGGACAACTTATCTTTGTTGACATAAGAGACATTAGTGGTATATCACAAGTTGTTTTTGATGAGACCATCACTAAGGATGTCTTCGAAAAGGCCAAGGGACTTAAGGGCGAATACGTTATAGCCGTTAGAGGCAAAGTTAGAGAGAGATCTCAAAAGAACCCACATATCCCAACTGGCGATATCGAAATTTTGGCCGAAGAGCTTAAAATACTTGATACAGCTCAAACTCCACCTATTTACGTAAAAGACGATGACAATGTAGGCGAGCAAATGAGACTAAAATACAGATTCTTAGACCTAAGAAAGCCATTCATGCAAAAGACTCTTATGACAAGAGCAAAAATTTATAAAGCTTTCAGAGACTTTTTAAATGACAACAGATTTATAGAGATAGAAACACCTATACTTGGCAAATCAACTCCAGAAGGCGCTAGAGATTATATCGTTCCAAGTAGAGTTAACCCTGGAAAGTTCTTTGCCTTGCCACAATCTCCGCAATTATTCAAGCAATTACTAATGGTTTCAGGCATGGATAGATACTATCAAATCACTAAGTGCTTCAGAGACGAAGACCTTAGAGCCAACAGACAACCAGAGTTTACTCAAGTCGATATCGAAATGAGCTTCGTTGATGAAGACGACGTTATGTCAATCAATGAAAAGCTTATAGCGCATATATTTAAAGAAATTTTGGATATAGATATCAAGCTTCCTTTAAGAAGAATGCCATTTGATGAAGCGATGGATAAGTATGGCGTTGATAAACCGGACTTAAGATTTGGCTTCTTGATTCATGACGTGAGCAGCATATTCAAAAACAGCGGCTTTAAGGTGTTTAAAGATACTGTTGACGCTGGAAACATGGTTAACGCAATCAATGTTGACGGCTACCAAGATAAATTCACTAGAAAAGATATAACTAAGCTAGAAGACTTCGCAAAGACATTCGGAGCAAAGGGACTTGCTTGGGTTAAGTATGTAGATAATGAATTTACTGGCCCTATAGCAAAATTCTTTACTGATGAAGAAAAAGAAGCTCTTATTAAAGAGATGGATATAAAGAACAACGACCTAATTTTATTCGTTGCAGATAAAAAATCCATTGTTAAGAAGACGCTTGGTAATTTAAGAAATGAAATAGCAAAAGAATTAAATTTAAATGATCCAGATAAGTTTGAACTACTTTGGATCACAGACTTCCCACTATTTGAATACAGTGAAGAAGAAGGTAGATACATGGCTATGCACCATCCGTTCACACATCCTAAGATTGAGGACATACCATATATCGAAGAAAGAAAAGATACTGTTAAGGCAAAAGCATACGACATCGTTATCAACGGCGAAGAAATTGGCGGAGGTAGTATAAGAATTAATAACTCCGATCTTCAAGAAAAGATGTTCAAAGCACTTGGCTTTACTAAAGAAAGAGCCGAAGAACAATTTGGTTTCTTCATCGAGGCCTTTAAGTACGGCGCTCCACCACATGGAGGCATTGCTTATGGTCTAGATAGATTCGTTCAATTACTTACAAAGCATGACAATATCAAAGACGTTATCGCCTTCCCTAAGACGCAATCAGCAACAGACCTATTAACAGGCGCACCAAGTGAAGTTGATGACAAGCAATTGCATGAAGTATCAATAAAGGTTGATATAAATGAAGCCCAAAAGAACGATTAGAACGAGAGTTGTATTAGGAGACGAAGTTTACAATAGTTTTAAAGATGTAAATGTCTTAATAGTGGGCATAGGCGGCGTTGGTTCATTCACTTTAGAATCCTTAGTTCGCTTTGGTATAGAGCACATAACTATAGTTGATTACGATACAGTAAGTGAATCCAATATCAATAGGCAGATATTAGCTTTTGAAGATACCATTGGCAAGAAAAAAGTCAATGTCATGAGAGAAAGGCTTCTTAAGATTAATGATGAGCTTGATATAAGGTGCATTGATAAGATTTATTCAAAAGAGATAAATGATGAGATATTCGATAGAGACTACGATTATGTAGTAGACGCCATTGACATGCTGAAAAATAAAATTGAGCTGATTGAGACTTGTATAGAAAAAGACATAAAGATTATCAGCGCAATGGGCTGCGGCAACAAACTTGATCCGACTAAGCTTGAGATATCAACACTTGATAAGACGAGCGTCTGCCCATTAGCAAGAAAGTTAAGACAAAAGATAGATAAAAGAGTACAAAAGAAGATAAATGTAGTTTATTCAAAAGAACTACCCATAGAGAAAAAATTAAAGGATGATGGAAAGGTGGTGACAGGGTCGATATCCTTTGTAACAGCTACAGGCGGCTTATTAATTGCGTCTAAGCTTGTTAATGACCTATTAGATGGAAGGAAATGAAAGTATAGGTAGAATTATTAATATAGAGGCTGGCGAAATGCTAATCTCTATGAAGAGGGACTCGGCTTGCGGCTCGTGCGAATCGTGTGCTGCTGGATGCGAAGCAAAAGAGCACATAATTAAAGCAAAGCCAAGAGCAAATTACAATGTAGGCGATTTAGTATCTATAAAAGTTGATTCAAGAAAGATGTTAAGAGGGGTAATGATGGTTTATTTAGTGCCACTACTAGCATTTTTGATAGGAATTTTTGCTTCAAACTATATTTTTAATAAATTAAGCTTTAAAGTTCCTGATTTTTATAGTATAATAATAGGTGTAGTCCTACTATTAATATCTCTAGTCATAGTTAAGTCGTATGACAAAAGATATTCTAACGAGGACAATGATTTATTAATCATAAGTAAGTTAAATTAAATTAATTAAAGGGAGGAAATTAACATGGATTTTGACAATCTAAAAAAGACAGACAAAGAGATTTTTGATGTCATCGAAAAGGAACACGATAGACAACAAGATCACTTTGAAATGATAGCATCTGAAAACTATGTTTCAAAAGCTGTTATGGAAGCAATGGGAAGTGAATTAACTAACAAGTACGCTGAAGGATATCCAGCAAAGAGATACTACGGCGGATGCGAAGTAGTTGACATCGCTGAAAACATTGCTAGAGATAGACTATGTAAGTTATTTAACGCAGAACACGCAAACGTTCAACCACACTCAGGAGCTAATGCCAATATCGGTGTTTACTTCTCTATACTAAAACCTGGCGACAAAGTATTAGGTATGAACCTTAACGAAGGTGGTCACTTAACACACGGTTCACCAGTTAACATCTCAGGATCATTCTTTGATTTTGCTGCTTATGGCGTTGACCCAGAAACAGAAGTTATTAATTATGATACAGTTAGAGAAATTGCTCTAAAAGAAAAACCAAAGCTAATCGTAGCTGGTGCAAGTGCTTACCCAAGAATCATCGATTTCAAGAAATTTAGAGAAATAGCTGACGAAGTAGGCGCTATGCTAATGGTAGACATGGCACACATCGCTGGTCTAGTAGCTACAGGCTTCCATCCATCTCCAGTACCTTATGCAGATTACGTTACAACAACAACTCATAAGACACTAAGAGGACCTAGAGGAGGAGCTATACTTTGTAGAGAAGAAAACGCTAAGAAGCTTGACAAGGCAATCTTCCCAGGAACACAAGGTGGACCACTAATGCATGTTATAGCAGCAAAAGCAGTTGCATTTGGTGAAGCACTTAAACCAGAATTTAAAGATTATTGCAAGCAAATCTGTGACAACGCTCAAGTACTTGCTAAGGAACTTGATAAATACGGATTTAGATTAATTTCAGGCGGTACAGATAACCACCTAATCTTAATCGATGTTAAGAAGAAAGGCTTCACTGGTAAAGAAGCTGAAGCAATGCTTGGTGAAATCGGTATTGCAGTTAACAAAAACACAATTCCTAACGAAACTGAATCTCCATTCGTTACAAGCGGTATCAGAATTGGTACTCCAGCTTTAACAACTAGAGGATTCAAAGAAGACGAAATGAGAGAAGTTGCTGAAATCTTCAGAGATACATTTGATACATCAATCGACAGAAAACAAATCAGACAAAGAGTATCAGACATCTGCAAGAGATTCCCAATGTACGAAGGCATATTCTAAAAAAACGAATAAAGATTATATTAGAAGCGAGAGATTATCTTTCGCTTCTTTTTTATGCGCGATAATGGCATAGGAAGTATATTGATTTAAGCTTCAATCATAAAATAGAAAAATCGTTTCACGCTTAAAACGATATAGCTAAATCGATCTTAATCTAAATTGTATAAGCCTCCCTATATTAATGAGAAAATATATCTCTTAATAGATATTAAAGTGTTGAAAACTGCGTCCCGTTATGTTATAATAATTAAGATAAGGAGGTGTCTGTATGAATAGAGCTGTAGTTAGTATAGTAGGCAAACCAAACGTTGGTAAATCAACTTTATTTAATAAGATTGTTGGTAGAAGAATATCTATCACTGAAGACACACCTGGTGTAACAAGAGACAGGATATACGCTGAAGCAAGCTGGCAACAACACGTTTTTGACATCATCGACACTGGTGGACTTGACCCCTTTGACGATGACAAGATCATGTCAAACATTCGTAAGCAAGCGAACATCGCTATCGAAGCTTCTGACGTGATACTATTTGTAGTTGATGGCAAGAATCCTGCCACTGCACTTGACCATGAGATTGCAAATATATTAAGAAAATCAAATAAAAAGGTTATTTTAGTCGCAAACAAGACTGAAGGCAAGATAAAAGATGAGTTTTACAGTGTTTATGAACTTGCTTTAGGCGAACCGATATCAATATCTGCTGAACAAGGTCTAGGTATAGGAGATCTTCTTGATGAGATTGTAAAGAACTTCCCTGAAGACAGAGACTTTGAAGAGAAGGAAAATTTATTAAAGGTCGCTTTTATTGGAAAACCAAATGTTGGCAAATCATCTTTAACAAATAGAGTTTTAGGCGAAGAAAGAGTTATAGTAACTGACATAGCTGGAACTACAAGGGATGCGATTGACTCATATATCAACATAAAAGGCCAAGAATTCATGTTCATCGACACAGCGGGTCTTAGAAAGAAGTCTAGAGTTGATTCATCTGTTGAAGCATACTCACAAGTTAGAACGCTTTCAAGTGTTGATAGAGCTGATGTCTGTGTATTTTTAATAGACGGGATTGAAGGCTTTACTGAGCAGGACTCAAAAGTAGTTGGCTACGCTCACAATCAAGGCAAGGCAATAATCATCTGCGTTAATAAATGGGATATAGTAGAAAAAGATTCGAAGACTATGAAGACATTTACTGACAGCCTTAGAAATAATTTGCCATTCTTATCATATGCGCCAATACTATTCATTTCGGCCTTAACTGGTAAGAGGGTAGATGAGCTTATTGACAAGATTATGGAAATAAATGAATCTTATAGCCATAGGCTTTCAACTGGTCTTTTAAATGACGTAATCGCAAACGCGACACTAATCAATCAACCGCCATCTGACAAGGGTAAGAGGCTTAAGATACTTTACGCAACACAGTCAGGCATTAGGCCACCAGAGTTTACAATCTTTGTTAATGATAAGGAGCTAACACATTTTTCATATACAAGATTTTTGGAAAATCAAATAAGAAATGTTTATCCTTTCGAGGGAACATCCATAATCATAAACTATAAGAACAGGAGCGAGTAATGAAGCTCGTAATATTATTTCTACTTTCTTACTTAATTGGCTCGGTCTCAAACTCTTACATCTTAGGCAAAATTTTTAAGATGAAGGACATAAGGGACTACGGAAGCAACAATGCTGGCGCTACTAACGCATTTAGAGTTTTAGGAGCAAAGCTTGGTATAATCACGCTGCTCTTAGACGTATTTAAAGGCGTTTTATCTGTGTATCTAGCTAGATACTTTGAAGTGGATTATGCTCAGTACATCGCTTTACTAGGCGCGGTCCTTGGCCACGATTTTCCCTTCTACTTAAATTTTAACGCAGGCAAAGGCGTTTCAACAACTGTAGGCGGAATAATTGCCATAGACTATAAGCTTGGAGCAGCGATTGTAGTTTTAATGTTTATTATTGTTTTGATTACAAAATACGTTTCATTAGCGTCTTTACTTATGTTCATAGGCTTCTTTATATGCACATGGCTTAAGTTTAAAGAGATAAATTTAGCTGTAATTCTTAGCTTTGCTATTGCCGCTCTCGGCATAATAAGGCATGCTAAGAACATTCATAGACTAGCAAAAGGAGAAGAAAATAAATTTTATATATTTAAAAAGTGAGGCAGAGTTTTGAAAATTTCAATTATAGGTGGAGGTAGCTTTGGTTCAGCCTTAGCTATACATCTAGCAAAGAGTCAAGAAGAATTAAGTCTATACATTAGAAATAAGGATTCTTACAATTTAATAAAAGAAACTCGTATGAATAAAAAATATTTGAAGGAAGTTAAAATTCCTGAGAATATAGTTTTGCTTAACGATATAGAAGAAGCGGTTAAAGACGCTGATATCGTTGCGCTTGCAGTACCAAGTCAAGAGCTTAGAAATGTTTTAAAGACTATAGAAGCTTACATTACTGAAGATAAGATCTTTGTTAATGTTAGTAAAGGTATTGAGATAGCTACACTTAAGACCATGAGCGAAGTCTTCTATGAATTCAATCCAAAGGGAAGATTTGTATCATTATCTGGTCCATCACATGCAGAGGAAGTTGCTGTCGGCATACCGACAACCATAGTCAGTGCTTCAAAATCTGTATCTGATGCAGAATTAATTCAAGATGTATTTTCAAGCGATAATTTAAGAGTATACGTTAACGATGACCTTTTAGGCGTTGAACTTGCTGGAGCAACTAAAAACATTATTGCTTTAGGAAGTGGTATATGTGAGGGAAGAGGCTATGGTGACAACACTAAGGCGGCACTTATCACAAGAGGTATACATGAAATAACTAAGCTTGGACTTGCTCTTGGCGCAAAAGCTACTACGTTCTACGGACTTGCTGGTATTGGCGACTTGGTCGTTACTTGCACTAGTAAGCACTCAAGAAACAAAACTTGTGGTGTATATATAAGCGAAGGCCTTTCGACAGATGGTGCCATTGACAAGGTTGGCATGGTTGTAGAAGGTATAAAGACTACTAAATCGACTTATATGCTAAAGGAAAAATATTCTGTAGAAATGCCTATAGTTGATATGATGTATAAACTTTTATATGAAGACTACCCTCTAGATAGCGTTGTAGCTGAGCTTATGGGTAGACCGCTTAAGCATGAGATGGAAAAGTATGAAGATAGATAAGAAGAACGGCAAAGGCTTCTCAAGTTTTTTAGGAGCGCTAGTTGCTTTTATATTTATAATCATAGCTTTTAACACCATAATCACATCTTTCTTTAAAAAGGATATCAAGACTGAGACGCCTGTTGAAGAAGTTTTTTATAATTCGGTTGCGATGAACTCAGCACTTATTAAGAATGAAGAAGTTTATCAAGCGGGAAGACATTCTTACTTCACGACACAAGCAAAAGAAGGCGAAAAGGTAAAAAGAGGTCTTGAAAACTTAAGCGTAACAAAGAGCGCTAACGATCTTATCGATAAAAAGATTGATGCAATAAATAAAAGGCTAAAGGATCTTGACTATGATACCTCTGGCGAAGAGAGTATTGATCAAAAGGCTATGAATAAAAAGATTAAAGCTTTACAGATAAGCATAAATCAAAAGAGATACGAAGATCTTTCTCAAATATTAAACAGCAGTGAAGATGAAGAGGATAAATACTACGAAAGTATTAAAAACTTCTCCATTGACAAACTTTTAGAGATGAAGGACGAGTTAAACGAAAGCAAGAGAAGTGAGGCACCAGCCGTAAAAGTGTCGATGTCGGGTATAGTTAGCTACTTTATCGATGGACTTGAAGATAAGTATACGAATGAAAATTTTGATGCCTTATTCGAAAAGGATTTGATTGAAGACAGCAAGAGCTACAGCCTAAACAAAGGCAAGAGCAATGACAACTTCAAGATACTTGATAATTTCTCTATGAATATACTTGCTTTTTCAGTCGATAAAAAGCTTGAAGATATCAAGGTTAATGATGTAGTACTGATTGAGTGGGACTTAACAGGAACAAAGACATATGCGAGAGTACTTAAGAAAGAAAAAACTGGAGATACTTATAAATTTCTATTAAACATCAGAGAGAGAATATCCGAGCTTTATAAGGATAGATTCTCTAAGATGGAAATCATTTTTGACGAGTACAAGACATTTAAATTACCAAAAAGCGCCTTAGTTGATAGGGGAAGCGAAAAAGGGGTATATATAAAAGACATAGATAATACTATAAGATACAAAAGAGTGCTCTTAGTTGGCAGCGACCGTGACAACATCTACGTTATGAGGACTGACGATAACGGTCTTATGAAGTATAAGAAGCTAAAGTTTAAGAGCATAAAATATTATGACGAAGTTGTGGTATTTCCATCTACTGTAAAGGAGGGCGACATACTATAATGAGTGTAGGAGAAAATTTAATAGATCTTTTAGAGTCTATTGACAAAGAGATTGATCTTGCAGGTAGAAAGAAAGATGAAGTAAAGCTCTTGGCAGTAACAAAAAATGTCGATGTAGAGAGGATCAAAGAGATAAAAGAATTTGGTCTAAATGAGATTGGCGAGAACAAAGTTCAAGAGATAGAAGAAAAGTATGACGCTTTAAAGGATGACTTTGATTTTCATATGATAGGTAGCCTTCAAAAGAACAAGATTAACAAGCTTCTAGGCAAGATAAAGCTGATTCATTCACTTGACAGCCTAAGCATCATCGAAGCACTTGACAAGAGGCTAGCAAATAATAATATGGAGCTAGATGGGTTATTGCAAGTAAATATCTCGAAGGAAGAGTCAAAGAGCGGCTTTTATAAGGATGAAGTAGAGGAAGTCCTTGAACAGATGCACGAGTACAAGAACTTACATATCGTGGGCTTCATGACGATGGCGCCATTCACAGAGGATGAGGCTGTTGTTAGAAACACATTCAGAGGCCTTTACGAGCTAAAGGAAAAGCTGGCGGCAAAGAATTTTGACAATGTTGACTTAAAGTATCTATCCATGGGTATGACACATGACTATAAAATAGCAATACAAGAAGGATCAAATATATTGAGGATCGGCTCAAAGATATTTGGCGAAAGAAATTATTAGGAGGTTTATTATGGCTTTTATGGACAAAGTAAAGTATTTCTTAGGCTTTGGCGATGACGACGAATACGATGAGGAATACTATGACGAAGAAGAGGATGAAGTAGTGGAAGAAGAACCACAAAGAGAATCATCTTTCTTCTCAAAGAAGAAGGAAAAGGAAAATATTGTTCCTATTCAAAGAAAGACTGGAGCAATGATTATCACAGTACAAGAACCACTTGGCTATGACGAAGCGCCACTTATTATCGATGACTTAAGATTAGGTAAGGCAGTTGTTGTAAACTTCGAACAACTAGAAGCAAGTGTAAAGAGACAAATTTTTGACTTTATCAATGGCGGTATCTATGCTATTGACGGAAGCATTCAAAAAGTGACAAGAGACATCTTTGTTTTAGCACCAAAGAACATTGCTATAGACGGCTTAAAAGACGAACTTAAAAACAGAGGCATGTTTCCATTTTAATGAATAAGTCAAAGAATTTAGATCATATAAGTACTGAGAACAAAGAGATTGCAAGAAGGGTTATAGATCTTTGTGAGATAGTGTCAAGGACTAAGTCCACTGAGTGCACAGACTTCTACAACCCTTTTGAAGTGAAAGAACTCACTTCGCTTATCAATACTTATGATACTATAGGTTTTAGCCTTATTGGGAATGAAGATTCTGAAAGTAAGGCTATTTTAATTTATCCTGAATACATGGACGAGGTAAATCCGGCTGACTATGTAAGTCTAGTTAAGATAGATAAAAAAGATTATGACATCGCTCACAAAGACGTTTTAGGCTCACTTCTTTCGCTTGGCATCAAGAGGGAGAAGCTCGGCGACATCATAATAAATGACGAAGCAATATACTTTTACATCAGAAACGAGATTTTGGATTATGTTTTACTTAATCTTGAGAAGATAAAAAATTATGGCGTGGAGCTTGAAGTAATTGATTTAGCTACGCCTATATCTAGAGATCTGGAATATGAAGAAAAGCTTGTAACATGCGCATCAGCAAGGCTTGATCTAGTTTTAGCAAACGTATATAATTTATCACGTAGCGATGCGAAAAATGCCATCGAGGCAGGCCTTGTTAAACTTAATTACAAAGTCACTTACAAGATTAGCGAAATGCTTGAAGTAGGTGACATGGTCTCTATGCGTAGGCGCGGAAGATTTATAGTCGGGGACTACTTAGGTCTTAGCAAAAAGGATAAACTCAAACTTATTATAAAAATTATAAAGTAGGTGTTACATGATTTATTTTTTAATAGTCGTATTAGCAGTGGCCTTAGATCAAGTCACAAAGTACTTTGCAAAGCTTCACTTAGAGGGAGAAGCTGCATACGAAATAATTCCAAACTTTTTTTCTTTTGATTACGTTGAGAATAGAGGCGCAGCCTTCGGCATTATGCAAGGCAGACACATTTTCTTCTTCATCGTAACTTTCATTGCCATAGCGATAATTTTATACATCTTCATAACAGAGTACGATACGCTTATGGGATATGAAAAAGTATTTTTGTCATTTTTCTTAGCAGGCATCTTAGGCAATTTCATTGACAGAGCCTTTAGAGGCTACGTTATTGACTTTATTTCATTTAAGTTTGGCTCGTATCAATACCCATGCTTTAACCTTGCAGATAGCTACATGTGTGTTATCATTGTTCTATTTATCGGCTACTACATCTATAGAAAGATTAAAGATAAAAATGCAAGCAAAAGTAATTAAGCTTAATGACGAAGATGCTGGTCAAAGATTAGATGTATTTTTAGCAAACTTTGATGCTAGCAAAACAAGATCAATGTATAAAAAGCTTATTGAAGAAGGCTACGTATCTGTCAATGGCAGTGCTGCAAAAGCGTCTTACAAGCTAAATGCAGGTGACATCATTGAGATAAGAGAGAAAGAGTCGAAACGCTTTGAAAAGATCGATATGGACATAAAGGTTCTGTATGAAGATGATGACATAGCGGTTATTGACAAGCCAAGGGGACTTATAGTTCATCCTACAAATGATGAGGAGATAAGTCTTGTAAATTTCTTGCTATATAGATTTGCTTCACTGAGCGATATTGACGAGACAAGGCCGGGCATAGTCCACAGGCTTGACAAGGACACGAGCGGTCTTCTTATAATAGCGAAGAATAATGAAGCACATGAAAAGATGAAGGAGCTCTTCAAGTCGAGAGAGATATACAAAGAGTACATCACCATAGCCGTGGGTAATTTTGATGATGAAGTGACTGTAGTTGATAAGGGCATAATGCGCGACCCAATCAAGAAGATCAAGATGTGTGCTTCAGATGAAGGCAAAAGGGCAATCTCCGAAATCCATTTACTTAAACAAAATGATGATTACTCTTATCTTAAGGTCATAATCAAGACAGGCAGAACGCATCAGATTAGAGTGCATCTTGCTTATCTTAATCATCCAGTGCTTGGCGACAGGACTTATGGCTATAGAGGCAAAATAAAAATGGACGGACAAGTCTTACATTGCAGAAAAGTAAGTTTCATCCATCCAATTACAAACAATTTAATAGAAATAGAAAGTGAAGTGCCAGCTTATTTTAAAGAGGCACTAATCAAAACGAATTTATATAAAGCTAAAGATCTACAGTGATGGTTTTGAAGTTCACATAGTTAACGAGACCGGTCTTGCCGCTTGGATGTTTTTTAACATTCTTCCTCGTAGTGAAGTCAACATCAACCTTGTTAGAGTCTTTGGCTTTTGAATTTTTTGCGGCAATTTCAGCTGCGAAGAGCAAGAGCTCGTCACTTGGGTAGCCATCTGACTTAATTACAACGTGTGAGCCAGGAAAGCCCTTGACGTGCATCCACACATCGTTTTTGTCAGCGACTTTAAAAGTGATGTACTCGTTTTGCAAATTGTTCTTGCCGTAATACACTTTACTTGTATCGTCATAATCAATAGAATGTATGGCGATTTTTTTTGGCTTATTTTTAATTTTTTTATCCTTTTTAATGTATTTATTCTTAATAAGCTCAAAGTATATCTCGTCAAGGTTCTTTACATCGTCAGTCCTATCGATAGCGTCCATAACAAGCTCAAGATAATTTATCTCGTCCTCAGTATTTTCGATTTGCTTTTCCAAAACTATCTCTCTTTGCTTCATTTTTTGATATCTCTTGTAATACCTTTGCGCATTTTGCACAGCAGATAGCTTTTGATCAAGAGGCACTATGATCTCATTCATATTATCGTAGAAGTTCTCAAGCTTTATCTCTTTAAGTCCCTTATTTATTTTGTGTATATTTGAAGAGATGAGGTCGGCGTATACTTTGTATGCCTCTCTGCTGGCACTTTCAAGCATCTCTTCCTTTTGCTTTTGCAATTTATTTCTCGCCCTCTTAAGATTAGCACTTACAGTGCGTCTCATGTTTTGCGAACGCTGAGTAATTCTGTCCTTTTGGTCCTTTTCATAATAGTATTTATCAAGAAGCTCACTTATGCTTTCAAAACTTTCTTTCTCAAGCGAGGCATATTGATTTAGGCTAATGGCGTTGTAGGCGCTTTTCCTTTCGCTTAGCTTATAAATATTGAAGCTATAGTTATTTTCTCTCACTTCATCAAAGGTAGATACAAATGATGAGATAAGTCTATTCGCAGCACTATCATCAAGATTTTTTACTAAGTTCTTCTCGTCAATAGCTGCATCAAAAAGTATTTTGTTTGCAATTTCAGTACTTAAACCAAGGAAGGATCTCATAAGAAAGTCTCTAATCTCAAGCTCGGCATTATCCATCATCATCATCTCTTTAAGTCCTTCTTCATCAACACTAATAGGCGAGACTCTATCAAAGACAGGCGGCCTTTCATATATAAGACCTGGTTCTATCTCTCTCTTGCTTGACATGATAGTCGAAACTCTTTTAATCGCGTCGATAATCTTGTGATCTTCATTACAAAGGATTATGTTTGAGTACTTACCCATGATTTCAACAACAAGATAATAAAGAGCTTCTTCATGAAATTCGTTGTAGCCCTTAAAGACGAACTGAGCAGCTCTATCGAAGCCAAATTGCTCGACCTTAGCGAGCTTCGAGCCAGATAGATTCTTTCTCAGTATCATTGAGAAGAGTGGCGCTTCAGTTGGATTCTCTTTACTAACTTTGCTCACATAGAAGCGTGGGTTATTGCTCGAGGCACTTATAAGTACTTTGAAAGACCCATCTTTGCTCCTCATATTGATCATTATCTCATCTTTTTCAGTTTGATATATCTTATCGACCCTTGATCCGATGTAATTACTATTGAACTCATCAGTCAAGGCTCTTGTTACTATTCCGTCAAATGACATCTAATCACTCCTTACTTATATTATATACAAAGATAGTCTATTTAAATATGAAGAATTTGTCATATTCTATATATATTTTTATAAATAAATGGTATAATATAAACATAAGGAGTGAGACTATGTTAAAGAGTATGACCTCATATGGTTATAGTGAATACGTTTGTGAAAAGTATAAGATAAAATTTGAACTAAAGTCTGTGAACAACAGATACTTTGATTTAAACCTAAGAAGCCCACGCTCGCTTATCGAGTACGAGGATAAGATAAGGCTTGCGATTAAAAAGAGAATATCAAGGGCAAAGATAGATTGCTTCCTAACAGTTGTCTTCTTAGAGGATGACCCTAATGATGTGGAAGTGGATTTATTATTTTTAAGAAAGTATATGAAGGCGCTTAGCTTAATTAAGGAAGAGCTTGGCCTTGATGACGAGATTAAGCTTGAAGACATAATCAGTCAACAAGAAGTTTTAAGCGTAGTGAAGAATAATTATGAAAATGATGAGTTTTTAGACATAATGCTTGAAACGCTTGAGAAGGCGCTTGATAACTTTGACGATATGAGAATAAGAGAAGGAGAAAACCTTAAACGCGACATATTAAATAATCTCACTGCAATTGAAGAGAATGTTGATAGAATCAAAGAAATTTATATCAATTACACTGATGAATACAAAGAAGACTTTATGAAGAAGTACAATGAACTTATTGAAGACAAGAGTATCATTGATGAAAAGAGGCTTGAGTTTGAACTTGCACTATTAATTGACAAATATGCCATCGACGAAGAGATAGTTAGGATGTACAGCCATATATCTCAATTCAAGTCCATGCTTAATTCAGATGAGGCCATTGGCAAGAAGATGGATTTCTTAATTCAAGAGATGAACAGAGAGTCAAATACTATATTAAGTAAGACTAAAAACATCGATATCTCTAAGATAGGTGTAGAACAAAAGAACCTTATCGAAAAGATTAGAGAGCAAATACAAAATATAGAGTAGGTGAAGTATGGAATACATTAACGTAGGATTTGGTAATTTAATCAATAAAGATAGAGTCATAGCTGTTGTAGGACCAGAGTCAGCTCCTATAAAGAGACTCATCATGGAGAATCGTGATACAATCAGACTCGTAGACGCAACTTGCGGCAAGAAGACTAGAAGCGTTATCATCATGGATAACGAGTCCATAGTTCTTTCAACGCTAGCGACTTCAACTATTAGCGAAAGATTGAATGGAGGTATTTAGATGAAAAGAGGGTTTTTGATAGTCCTTTCGGGTCCATCGGGCTGCGGCAAAGGCACTGTCGCTGACGAACTGTTTAGGCGCAACGACGATATAGTCTTTTCAGTTTCGGCGACAACTAGAGAAGCTCGTCCAGGCGAAGTAGATGGCAAGAGCTACTTCTTCTTAAGCGAAGAAGAGTTTCTGAAGAAAGTCGAAAACGATGAATTCTTGGAATACGCCAGTGTTCACGGCCACTACTATGGTACGCCAAAAGATTTTATCACTAAAAAGATAGAAGAGGGTGAGATAGTACTGCTTGACATTGACGTACAAGGCGCACTCCAAATCAAAAAGAAAATGAAGGAAGTAGTCTTCATATTTCTAGTACCGCCATCGATGTCGGAGCTAAAGAGAAGACTAGTTGGCAGAGCAACTGAGAGCGAAAAGGATTTAGAGCTAAGAATCGCGAATGGCTTTAAAGAGATAAACTTCGTTGAAGAATATGATTTCTTTGTAGTGAACGATTACTTAGAGGACGCCGTTAGAGATATCGAGGCCATAATCAAAGCGGAACGACATAGAGCGAAGAGATTCAAATATATAAAAGATAGAGTATTGGGGGAAAACAAATGATTTATATTAAAAATAAAGAAGATTTAGAAAAATTATCAAGATATGCCTTAGTTATGATACTTTCAAAGAGAGCTAGGCAAATAGTTGATGGAGCAGAAGCAAAGGTTGACACTGAGTCACACAATCCTGTATCCATCGCTATGGATGAATATCTTGAAGACAAGATAGAATACGATATATAAAATGAAGAAAAACATTGTAGTATGTGTCACTGGTGGCATAGCAGCTTATAAAGCGGCAGATCTTGTATCTAAGCTTTCAAAGGAACACAATGTAAGAGTACTTATGACAAGGGACGCACTTCAATTTGTGGGCAGCGAAACCTTTAAGATACTTTCAAAAAATGAAGTTTATACAGATGTCTTTACTGATGAAGATAAGCCTATGCACATAGAGATAACTAAGTGGGCAGATATCTTTGTTGTGGCGCCTGCATCAGCAAATACCATAGCTAAACTTGCAAATGGTATCTGTGATAATATGGTAACTTTAGCAATTTTAGCTAGCAAGGCAAAAAAACTTGTGGTGCCAGCCATGAACACTGTTATGCTAGAAAATGAAGCGACACAAGAGAACATTAAAACGCTTAAAGATAGGGGCGTAGACATACTTGAATCAGATTGCGGTCTACTTGCTTGCGGCGACATAGGTAAGGGTAAGATGCCAGACCCAGCAAGAATAATTGATCGCATCGATTATTTACTTGCTAATAAAGACCTTAAGAAGTACAAGATACTTGTTACGGCTGGACATACAGTTGAAGCGATAGACCCAGTTAGATACATCTCAAATCGTTCGACTGGCAAGATGGGCTACCACATTGCAAAAAAGGCTTACAATAGAGGAGCCGATGTCACTTTAATCATTGGACCAAATGACCTTGATATAAAGGATCCATTCAATATAGTAGACGTTGTATCGTCAAAGGATATGTACGAGGCAGTTAATAAGGAGTTTGTGGACGCAGATGCTTTGATTATGGCGGCTGCACCGGCAGACTTTACTCCAGCAGAATACAGTGAAGAGAAGATTAAAAAAGAAGTGGACGAAAGCAATGACATCAAGATAAAGAAGACTGATGATATAATCAAGTCGCTTAAAGATAAGAAAGATGAAAAGATCGTGATAGGTTTTGCGGCTGAATCAGAAAATGTTATTGCTAATGCAAAGAAAAAACTTTTATCTAAGGGCGCTGACATGATAGTTGCTAATGACATTACACTTAAGGGCTCAGGCTTTAAGAGCGATGAGAACAAAGTAAGTTTTGTCTATAAAAACAAAAATGCTACGTCCTTTGATCTTATGAAGAAGAGTGAATTAGCAGATATCATTCTTGACAATCTAGCTGAATTACTTAAAGATAGAAAGAAAAATTAATGTTTGTTCAAGTTGTTATTGATACAAAATCGAGAGTTTTAGATAGAGTTTTTACTTATAAGACTGATGAAGCCATTGGCGTTGGGACAAGAGTTTTAGTTCCCTTTGGCAGGTCAAATAAGCCTAGCATCGCTGTGGTTTTAAACGCTTGCGATGAAGTAGGCATAGACGAATCAAAGATCAAGTCCATAATCAAAGTGCTTGATGACAAAGCCATCATCGATGAGAAGATGATTGAACTAGCTCTATGGCTTAGAAATAGATACATCTCGACTTATAACGACGCGCTTAGACTAGTTTTTCCGCCGGGAGGAATTAAGGAGCTAGAGCTTTTTTACTATGCTAATGACGATGTGCTTGGTCTTGAAAAGGGCAAGGCATATACAAAGGATGAATTGCTCAAAATCATAACAGCTAGTGATTTTACTAGGCTTATTAAAGACAATATCATTAGTGAAAAGTATAAGATTAAGCAAAAAGTAAAGGAGCACTACGAAAAATACATTAGCCTTGTGACTTACGACGAGGGTGTTAGTGAAAAGCAAAGAGCAGTACTTGATTATCTAAGGGACAACGATGGCAGCGCTTTGGAGAAAAATATAATCACTAGCCTTAATATATCGTCTTCGCCAATCAAAACTCTTTTGAAAAAGGGTTTAGTGAGAGAAGATTTGATTCAAGAGTCGAGGAAGAGGGCTTACGATGTAGATTCTTATGAAAAGATTAAGCTAAATAAAGAGCAAGAAAAGGTTTACAAGCGCATGGAGCACTCTCTCGAACATGACTTAGGCGAAAAGTTTTTACTAAGAGGCGTGACTGGCTCGGGCAAGACAGAAATTTACTTACATCTTGTTGAAAAATGTCTTCAAATGGGTAAAGATGCTATAGTACTAGTACCTGAAATAAGTCTTACGCCACAAACGATTAGGCGCTTTATTGGACGCTTTCAAAGAAAGGTTCACGTGCTTCATTCAAAGCTTAGTCTATCCGAGCGCTTTGACGAGTATAACGATATAAAATCGACTTCACCAAGCATAGTCATAGGCGCGAGGTCAGCAATATTTGCTCCGTGCAGAAACTTAGGACTCATAATCATTGACGAAGAGCACGATCAAAGCTACATATCAGATATGAATCCAAAGTACCAAACAGATGAAGTAGCTTATTATAGAAGCATGAGTGAGGGGGCAACGCTACTCTTAGCAAGCGCTACGCCATCGATATCGTCTTACTATAATGCTAAGCATGGCATATATGAGCTCTTAGAGCTTGACAAGAAAGCAAAGGGACAAAAGGAAGCTGATATAGAGCTTATTAATATGATTGATGAGATTCAAAGAGGAAACATCAGTCAGATATCATCAAGATTTTTCGAAGTTATTGATGAAAATCTTAAGGCAAAGAAGCAAAGCATAGTCTTTTTAAATAGACGCGGCTACAACAAAGAGATATTCTGTAAGAGCTGCGGATATACTTTTACTTGTGATAACTGCGACGTGAGCATGACATATCATAAGGGCATAAACAAGCTTAAGTGTCACTACTGCGGTCTTGTAAAAAACATACCAAAAACTTGCCCAAGATGCGGCGCTGAGGCCCTAAGCTTTGCCGGCTATGGTATAGAGAAGGTTGAGGAGCTATTAAGAAAGACTTTTCCAGAAGCAAAGATACTTAGAGCAGACAGCGACACGATCAAAACTGAGGATGACTACATCAATTTATACAAGAAAATGAATTCGGGAGCAGTCGATATACTCATTGGCACACAGATGATTAGTAAGGGACTTGACTTTAAGAATGTCGATGCGGCGATCATTGTATCAATCGATGCTAATCTAAACTTCCCGAGCTATTCTGCGAGCGAAGACACATATAATTTAATCACTCAAGTTGCTGGTAGAGCTGGCCGCGATGAAAAAGGCAGAGTGCTTTTACAAAGCTACGCTGTTGACAATGAGACCATTGGCTATGCGATGAAGGGCAATTACGAGGCTTTCTACAGAAATGAAATTGCTTTAAGACAAGAGTTTCTTTATCCGCCATTCATCAATATGATATACATCGTCGGCACTAGCCTTGACAAAAATATTGTCCAAGCTGAGATGGAGTACTTAAGAAGAGATATCGAGAGCTATTTAAATAAAAATGATATCAGATGCAATGTCTCAAAGCTAATGCAATGCGCAATTGAAAAGATAAACGCAAGCTACAGATATCAAATTATATTGAAGTACTCGAACACTTATTCGAAAGAGATAAAAGATTATATTCGATTCATTTTATATAGAAGCAAATTTGCGAAGAACAAAAAAGTAAATTATAACATTTATATAAATCCAAGAAATTTTTTATAGGAGGTAAAGATGGCACTTAGAAATATTAGACGCGACGAAGATGAAATTCTTAGAAAACAATCTAAGCTAGTTAAAGTTTTTGATGATAGACTTAAAGAGCTAGCAGATGACATGATAGAGACTATGAATAACGCGGAAGGCGTTGGTCTTGCTGCAGTACAAGTAGGTATACTTAAGCAAATGATAGTCATAGACATAGGCGAAGGACCTATGGTTTTTGTAAATCCAGATATAATTGAAACAGAAGGTAGCTGCGACGATTACGAAGGCTGTCTATCAGTTCCGGGCTACTCTGGTGTGGTTGAAAGACCTGAAAAGCTTAAGATGAAGTACCAAGACCTTGAAGGCAATGAGCATGAGCTTGAGACTGAAGGCTTTTTGACTAGAGTAATATGTCACGAGACAGATCATTTGAAAGGCATTTTATACACTGACAAAGCTAAAGAAATGTATACAAATGAAGAGCTTAAGGCAAAATTAGATAAAGAACAAAAGAAGAAAGAGGCTAAATAATGAAAGTCATTTACATGGGAACGCCATTATTCAGTTTGGCTCCCTTAAAGGCTTTAAATGACCATGGCTTTGAGATAGCTATGCTTATTACGCAGCCAGATAGAAGACGCGGTAGAAAGATGCAAATCACTTACTCAGAGCTAAAGACTTATGCGCTTGAAAATGACATAGAAGTCTTTCAGCCAGAGGATGTCAATAGCAGTGAATCCATTGCCAAGATTAAAGATACTGAGGCTGACGTTATCGTCGTTGCTTCATATGGACAAATAATCAAAGAAGAGATACTTTATATGAAGAAGTATCACTCGGTAAATATACACGCATCACTCTTACCAAAATACAGAGGAGCGGCACCTGTTCAAGCTGCCATCATTAACGAAGACGAAGTAACAGGCATCACTCTTATGAAGATGGCAAAGGGCCTTGATACAGGAAACATACTAATGACAAGAGAGATAGCTATTGCTGATGATGACACAGCAGATACACTTACTATGAAGTTATCTAACTTAGGTGCTGAGATGATAGTGGAGTACTTAAGTGGTCTTGATGCACTTTACGAGGGCACTCCTCAAGATGATGCTAAGAGCTCTTATGTAAAGATGATTAAAAAGGAAGATGCTTTTATTGATTTTAGTGAAAGCGCTTCTAAGATAGAACATATAATTAGGGCTATGCAGCCATGGCCAGTTGCCTTCACTACTTATAAGGGCAATAATATGAAGATATTTAAGGCTGACATTGTCAAAGCTAGTAGTGATGCTGATGCAGGTACTATATTAAATGTCAATGAAGACGGCCTCTTAGTTAAGTGTAAGGACGATGCTATAATCATAAGTGAAGTGCAAATGCCAAATAAGAAGAGAATGAAGGTTTCTGATTATATAAGAGGAAACAAAATTGAAATAGGTGAAAGGTTAGGGGATAGATAATGATAAACTTTTTAATATTTGCGGGAAGATATCATAATTATGTAAGTTCATACTTCATCTATATAATTCCAGCGATGCTGCTAAGCTTATACGCTCAATTCAAGATACAAGCAGTATATAGAGAATACATGGGTAGACTTAGCTCAATTGGTAGAAGCGGGGCTGAAGTAGCTAGAGCCATACTTGATAAGAATGGCTTAAGAAATGTAAATATCAAGGAAGTGCCAGGCACTTTGAGTGATTTTTACGATCCAAGAGACAAGAGTCTTTCTTTGTCAAAAGATATATCAGATGGTACATCCATCGCTTCAGTTGCTGTTGCTGCCCACGAGGTAGGCCACGCTATTCAAGATAAGGAAAGCTATCCAATGCTAAACTTAAGAAGCTTTATGGCACCAGCTGTAAGCATTTCAAGTAATTTAGCAATGTATTTGATACTTGGAGGCATATTCTTTAACTTCATGAAGCTATTCGATATAGGTATAATATTATATGGCATCATAGTTTTATTCACATTAGTGACTCTACCAGTTGAATTTAACGCATCTAGAAGGGCTTTGAACGAAATTAGTGCTATGCCGGGCGTTAACGAAGAAACCATATATGGTTCGAAGAAAGTTTTAAAGGCAGCAGCTCTAACATATGTTGCAGCAGCCTTTGCAGCTATAAGTGAAATATTAAGACTACTTTCTATGAGGAGAAGAGATGATTAAAAATGACGACAGATACACAAGCTTTTTGATTTTGAAAGATATATTTGCAAGTGGTGCCTACTCAAACATTAGTCTAAGAACTGAACTTAATAAGCTTGATAAAGATATTTCAAAGTCTTTCGTAACAAAGCTTGTTTATGGCGTTGTAGAGAGAAAGAAATACCTTGATTATATCATCTCAAAGCTATCTTCAACAAAGCTAGAGAAGATTGATATAGAGATACTCATAATTATGGAGATGGCTCTCTATCAAATTATATATATGGACAAGGTACCTGATAGCGCTGCGGTTAATGAGGCAGTGAATCTTAGTAAGAAAGTTAATAAGAGACTTTCAGGCTTTGTCAATGCAAATCTAAGAAACTTTTTAAGAAATAAAGATGATTTAATTAAAATCGATATAGCTGACGAAGATAAGATGCTAGCCGTAAAATATTCACTTAATGAAGAGTTTTTGGAACTATTAAAGAGTGACTACGATAAAGATACTGTAATTGATTTTTTAGCTAGATCTATGGACGAAAGACTACTTAACCTGAGAGTGAACACAAAGAAGACTAGCAAAAAAGCTATCGGAGCAGTTCTTGAGAAATTTGATATTAAATACGAAGAAAGCGATATATCGATTGACAGCCTCATAGTATATGACAAGGTAAACGAAGTTATAAAAAGTCTATATAAACAAGGCTACGTTTCATTTCAAGACGCAACAAGCGCGAGCTTACAAGATTATATAAAGCTTAATAAGGGAGATAAGGTCCTTGATTTATGCGCTGCGCCTGGCGGCAAGTCCATGCACATGGCGGAGAAGCTTGAAAGCGGTTCAATAACTAGCTGCGATATATATGAGCATAAGATAAAACTCTTAGAGAGCGAGGCCCATAGACTTGGCCTTGATAATATTGATTTTCAAATCAATGATGCGATGAAATTAAATAAAGAATTTCTTAACAAATTTGATAAAGTTTTGATAGACGTACCATGCTCAGGAAGTGGTATAATATCTAGGAAGCCTGAAATAAAATATCAAATCAATATAAAAGAGCTTAAGGAGCTTAATGATAAGCAGTGGAAGATACTTGATATATCCAAAGACTACGTTAAGCGTGGAGGCTTGCTTATCTACAGCACATGCAGTATACTTAAGCTAGAAAACGAAATGATGCTAAAGAGATTTTTAGAAGAAAATAACGATTTTACTTTGGAAAAATTTATTAAGCACATGCCAAGTGAAAAGATTAACGATGGCTTTTTCATTTCATATCTAAGGAAGGATTAATTTGACGAAGATAATTAACAATATGTATATATCAGAGCTTGAAGAGTATTTTTTAGAGCTTGGCGAGAAAAAGTTTAGAGCGAAACAGCTCTTCGAAGCTATTCACAAGCAAAAGATAAAGAATATCGAAGATATAAGTACATTCTCACAGGATCTAAAAGAAAAACTTATTACTAGTTCTGAGATATATGGCGTAAAAAAAGTTTTGGAACTAAAATCAAAAATTGATGATACAAAGAAATATCTTTTTGAGCTTCATGATGGCAATGTCATTGAAAGCGTCTTGATGAAGTACAAGTACGGCTACACTGTCTGTATATCAACACAAGTTGGCTGCAAGATGGGCTGCGCCTTTTGTGCATCGACTAAGAAAGGCTTTATAAGAAATCTTTATGCCTGTGAAATGCTTGATGAGATATATGAGATAGAGAGACTAAATGATATAAATGTATCAAACGTGGTACTAATGGGTAGCGGCGAGGCGCTTGATAACTTTGATGAGCTTATAAGATTTATTGAGCTAATAAGTGCCAAAGAAGGTAAGAATCTATCGAAGAGGAACATAACCGTTTCAACTTGCGGTCTTGCTGATAAGATACTAAAGCTAGCCGAATATGATTATCCAATCACACTAACTATATCATTACATAATGCGGATGAAGAAGAGAGAAAGAAGATTATGCCGATTACAAAGAGCTATCCCTTTGATAAGCTTGTACCTGCGCTTAAAGAGTACCAGGCTAAAATTAATAAGAGGATATCCTTTGAATACGTTTTAATTGACGGACTTAATGACTCTTATCAATCTGCTTTAGATATAAAAAATTTATTAAAAGATATTAAGTCACACATCAATTTAATTCCGCTTAACAAGATCAAAGAGTACGACGAAGAGCCAAGCACTTCTGAAAATATTAATAAATTTAAAAAATATTTAGAAGACTTTGGTTTTAATGTAACCGTTAGGCGCGAGTTAGGAGCGGATATAAACGCTTCGTGTGGACAGCTTAGAAATAATTATCTTGAACAATAGGAGGTGGTCAATGTGAATATTGGTTATGTTTCAGATAAGGGTAAAACGAGAACAAATAATGAAGATAACTTTTTTATCTACGATGATAATCCATTCCCTTTCTTTGTAATCGCTGATGGGGTTGGTGGACATAAGGCAGGTGAACTAGCTAGTAAGATGGCTGTTGACACCATTGCCGATGTCTTAAAGAACAAAAACGATGTGGTCTGTATAGACGATGTTGAAGACGCTATAAGAACAAGTATAGTTAGCGCGAACAATTCCATTTACAAATATTCAAAATTTAATAAAGAGTGCGAGGGCATGGGCACGACGATATTGGTCTGCGCCTATTACAAAAACACTTGCCTCATAGCTCATGTAGGTGACTCAAGAGCCTACCTAATCAGAGAGCATGAGATAGCTCAGTTAACAGAGGACCACACATTTGGCAACGAGCTAATTAAAAGAGCGGGAAGCAAAATTTTTAATATAAAAAATATAGATAACAAAAACGCTTTGACCAGAGCTTTGGGAACAGAGAAAACTGTTGTCATTGACACATATAAGTTCATTCACAGGAAGGACGACATAGTACTTTTATGTACAGATGGACTTAACAAAGAGGTCGAAGATAACTCGATACTTGCAATAGTAGAGAAGAACAAGAGTATCTCAATGCAAAATGTAGCTGAAGAGCTTAAGGATAGAGCTATACTTATGGGCGGACGAGATAATGTTACTATAATAACTATAAAGGCTTAGAGGTGATAAAATGGATAAGATGATAGGAAAACTTTTATCGGATAGATATGAAATCTTAGAAAAAATTGGCGATGGAGGCATGGCAACTGTCTACAAAGCCAGATGTAGAGTTTTAGATAGATATGTTGCTATTAAAATTTTAAGACCTGAATATGCTAATGATGAAGAATTTATAAAAAAGTTTAATAGAGAATCAAAGGCGGCTGCATCATTATCGAGCCAAAACATAGTGGGCATATATGATGTTGGTACTGACACTATTGAGGACGAGACTATCTATTACATCGTTATGGAGTATATAGATGGAACTACTTTAAAGGACATAATTGATAGCAAGGGCAAACTTTCTGAAGATGATGCAATTGATTATTCAATTCAAATCCTTAGAGCTTTGAAAGACGCTCATGATCATAATGTTGTTCATAGAGACATAAAGCCTCACAATATAATGATTACTAAACAAGGCGCTGTTAAAGTAACAGACTTTGGTATAGCAAGAGCATCTACATCAACTACAGTTACTACAACATCTGATGTACTAGGTTCAGTCCATTATATATCACCTGAACAAGCTAGAGGCGGCTATACCGATAATAAGACTGATATATATTCATTTGGTATAGTTTTATACGAGATGCTAACAGGCAAAAAGCCATATGATGGTGACAATCCTATATCAGTAGCGATGAAGCAAATACAAGACGACATCGTTCCGCCGTCTGAGTATCTGCCTAATATGAACAAGAATCTTGAAAAGATCATACTTAAGTGTACAAGAAAGAAGCAAAGTGAAAGGTATCAAAGCGTTGATGACATCTTAGCTGACTTTTTATACTTAGATGATGATGTAAGCTTTAATTATGATAAACAAAATGACAACTGGAATGATGAAACTGTTGTTTTAAAACAAGAGGATATTATTCGTGAAGAAAAAAATGAAAAGATTAAAAGGAATAGGGAGGAAAATATTTCTGAAATGAGACAATCAAACAGAAATCGCCATAAAAAGAAAAAAGAAAATGGTTTAGCTGGCGTTTTCTTAGGAATAATAACAGCTCTACTACTTGTAGCTGGACTATTCTTTGGATACAATTACTTAAAAGGCGCACTCAGTGGTGGCGGCTCAGACGAAGTAGCAGTGCCAAATCTTGTAGGCGATGATTTAGATACAGCAAAATCAAAACTTGAAGCCTTGGGACTTACTTATGAAGTAGTTGCTAAAGAAAAGACTGATGGCAAGGCAAATATTGTAACAAAACAAGATCCAGAAGCGGATTTTAAAGTTAAAAAAGATTTTAAAGTGTCTTTAACTATATCTGAATCAGAAGATAGCGTTGAAGTGCCAAATATAGTTGGCAAAACGATACTAGATGCAGAAAGCATTTTGTATCAATATGGATTAAAGCTAGCAGAACCAAGCTATGAAGAAGACAAAGAGCACGAAGAAGGTATCATAATTAGGCAAGAACCTGGAGAAGGCTCTCAAGCTGAAAAGAATAGCCTAATAAAGGTAGTTGTAAGCAAGGGTAACTCTGATGAAGTTGAAGTTCCTGACTTTATAGGAAGAAACAAAGATGAAGTTATAAAAGAGCTTACAGATTTAGGACTTAAATACAAAATAACAAGCAAAGACAGTGAAGACTTTGATAAAGACATCGTTACAGATCAATCAATAAAATCAGGATCAACTGTTCAAAAAGATGAGGTTATCGACCTTGTAGTATCTAAAGGCAAGATTGAAAAGCCGGCAGAAGAAGAAACACCTGAAAATAATGAAACAAATGAAAAACCAAAAGAAGAAGATAAGCCAAAAGAAAAGGCCGCAGTCGTTATAGACATCGTTCTTCAAGCAGATCCAGACCTTGATCAAACACACTTCACTATAATTAAAAACTCTAACGGAGTAAAAGAAACTGTTTACGATCAAATGGTTAGCAAGGAAGATGGTCAAGTGAGATTCAAGTACAACGCTAAAGAAGGAGACACTTTCGATATTTACAAGAACGACACTTATATAACTACAAAGCAAGCGAACTAATGAAGGGTAAAATAATTAAATCCATTTCCGGCGTTTTCTATATAGAGAGTATGGGCGAGGTCTATGAAGCAAAGCAGCTTGGAAGCTTTAAGAAGCTTAAGATGAAGCCACTTGTTGGTGACATTGCAAACTTTGTAGAAAAAGATGGCTCCTGCCTTATAGAGAGCATTGAGGAGAGAAAGAATGAGCTAATAAGACCAAACGTGGCAAACGTAGATAATTTACTCATAGTCATGACTATAAGTACGCCAAGCATAAATTTACTTTTGCTTGACAAATTCTTAGTCATGGCTGAGTACAATCATATTAGGCCTATAATCATAATAAACAAAAAAGATATTAAGCTTGATGAACTTATATATAATATGTATAAGAGCATCGGCTACGATGTCTTCGAGACGAGTATATATGATGATGAATCCATTCACAGAGTTTTAGACGAGATAAAGGGTCAAACCTCGGTTCTATCAGGTCCATCTGGTGTGGGCAAGTCGTCAATAATGAACTATCTCAATAAAAACAATCTAATTAAAACCCAAGAGATATCGATGAAGCTCAATAAGGGCAAGCAAACAACAAGGTCAGTGCAGCTCTATTCAATAGATGAAGATACGAACATCATTGATACACCTGGCTTTACATCGCTTGAGCTTGACTTTTTGCAAGAGGAAGATGAGCTAAAAAATTATATAAAAGAATTTAATAAGTATAAGAACAAATGCAGGTTTGCGTCGTGCGCGCACATCAATGAACCTGATTGTGAGATAAAAAGACAAGTAGAAGAAGAAAATATATCGCGCATTAGGTATAAAAATTATCTACTAATGTATGAAGAGATAAAAGCAAAGAGGAGGTATTGACTTGAGAGAGATAGCACCATCATTATTGTCGGCAAACTTTTATAATTTGCAAGACGATTTAGAAAAACTAAAGAAGGCTGATATTAAGTATTTGCATCTTGATGTTATGGATGGAAATTTTGTTCCGAATATATCCTTTGGTCTGCCAATCATTAAATCAGTGAGAAAGAACACAGATTTCATTCTTGACTGTCACTTAATGATAGAAAAGCCAGAAAGATATTTGGAAGACTTTAAAAATGCCGGAGCAGACATATTAACCGTGCATCAAGAGGCGACTATACACCTACAAAGAACGCTTGCCGAAATCAGAAGACTTGGCATGAAGGCCGGTGTGTCACTAAACCCATCGACAAGTGAAGAAACGCTTAAGTACATCATGGACGATATTGATCTAATATTAATTATGTCAGTTAATCCAGGTTTTGGTGGCCAATCATACATCGAAGCAGTTAATGAGAAGATCAAAAGAGTGAGAAAGATGATTGACGAAAGCGGTAGAGACATCATATTAGAGGTCGATGGCGGCGTCAACAAGGACAATATTAAGAGCTTAGAAGCTTTAGGAGTAGATTTATTTGTTGCAGGATCAGCAGCATTTAAAAATTCAGAGATAGAAAAGAATTTAGGAGAGTTGAGAGATGAAAAATAAAGTAGCAATAGTTTTAAACGGACCAATTGATAGTTTTTTAACAGGAGATATTAAAAATTACGCCATGGTCATAGCAGTTGATGGCGGTTTAAATCACTTAGTTAAGTATAATATGGAAGCAGACCTATTCATAGGTGATTGTGATAGTGTTAATGAAGATGCACTAATCTACATGGAGACAAGTGATATCGATAGGATAGAATATGACGTAGAAAAGGACAAGACAGACTTCGAACTTGCCTTGGAATATGTAAAAGAAAAGTGCAAGATTAAGAAGATTGATGTTTTTTGCGCTTTAGGTGAAAAAACTGATCACACTATGACAGTACTAAACAATGTCTTAGCATATAGCAAGGACCTTGACATAACTGTCTTTGGAGGCCAACAAGCAGCAAAAGTGCTTAACGAAGGCGATAAGCTTAGAGTATTGAATAGATATGATGTAGTGTCATTCTCAATGGTACCAGTTGATGAAGATTTAACAGTTTCAATCGAGTCAGCAAAGTGGGAGCTTGATCATAAAACAGTTAAGAAAGAAAGTTCATTACTAATGAGCAACAAGGCAATGGGCGAGTATGCTTTAGTCACTGCACATAAGAACAGAGCCTTTGTCTTTACAACATTGTTTTTATAAAATCGATTTAGCTTAAATACAAAGAAGGCCTGTGCATTATGCATAGGCTTTTATATATACACGCGAAAGAAGCAGAGCAATTAGCTCTGCTTCTTCTATGTATGAGCAAAAAAAATTGCAGTTAGTCTGCAATTTTTATTCGGCTCTTTGTACCTTACCTGATCTAAGGCATCTAGTACAAACATTTATTCTTTTTACAGTTCCGTTAACGTTTGCTCTAACTCTTCTTAAGTTTGGCTTCCAAGTTCTTCTTGAGTGTCTTAAAGAGTGAGATACTTTATTACCGGCAATCTTTCCTTTACCACATATATCGCAAACTTTTCCCATTTTCTTACCTCCTCTCAAGCTTTAACTACTTAATTATAGCAAAGTTAATCATAAAAATCAAGCTTTTTTTATAAAAAATAGATTTTTTTTAAAGAAAATGTCAAAAAAACATAAAATTTCCATATATATCTTTAAAAATAAGCAATTTAATGGTATAATATAAGTAATTATGGATACAAATAAGCAAAGCAAAAGAGAAAATAAATTTATTAAGTGAATGGAGGGAGATTTATGCCTTGTCAATATACTAATGATTTAGGAACTATTAACATTGCTGACAATGTTATCGCCAAGATAGCAGGTCTATCTGCTATGGAAAGCTATGGCATAGTAGGTATGAGTGCAATCGATGCAAAAGATGGTTTTTACAAATTACTTAACATGGAGAATCTAGCTAAGGGAGTAAAGGTAGTAACAGACGGAAGCCACTTAGACATATCTTTATATGTAGTGTTGGAGTTTGGAGTAAAAATTTCAGTTGTTTGCGAGAACATTATAGAAAAAGTAAAATACAATGTTGAAAGACAAACAGCTATGTCTGTTAAAAATGTCAACGTTTTTGTCCAAGGACTAAGAATGAATGACAAAAAGTAGGAGGTAAATGTGAGTACTAATAAAATTGACGCAATTGTTTTAAAGAAAGCATTGATTGGAGCTCTAAACTCACTTGGTGAAAACAAGGAAATGGTTGACGCTCTAAATGTATTTCCTGTTCCAGATGGAGATACAGGTACTAACATGCTTCTAACAATGAAGTCAGCAGTTACAAATGCAGTTAAAGAAGAAAATAAAACTGTAAAAGAAATATCAAGCGCTTTGAGCAAGGGCGCTCTTCTTGGAGCAAGAGGAAACTCTGGTGTAATCTTATCTCAACTTCTTAGAGGTTTCAAAGAAGCTGTAGAAGATAAGGAATACATTGACATCGAAGCATTGATGGAAGCCTTTGTTAAAGCAAGTGAAGTTGCTTATAAGGCTGTTATGAGACCAACAGAAGGAACTATACTAACAGTATCAAAGGATTTAGCAAGTTTTGCAAGTAAAAACTATAGAAATTACACAGAACTTTCTAAATTTGCAGATGATGCACTTATTGCTTTAGAAGAATCATTGAACAGAACTCCAGAGCTATTGAGCGTATTGAAAGAAGCTGGTGTAGTTGATGCTGGTGGTAAGGGTCTTTACTGTATTTTAAAAGGCGCAATAGAAGGCGCTAGAACTGAAAATCTAGAAATTACAGTTCAAGATATAAATAAGACTAAACAAACAGCTAATAGAAAAGAAATTTCTACAGACAATATTAAATATGGTTATTGTACTGAATTTATTATAACTGGCGATACAAGCAAGGTTAATGAATTTAAGGAAACTATCTCAAAGATAGGCGACTCAATGGTTGTCGTTGCTCTTGATGATATAATCAAGTGCCATATACACTCAAACAACCCAGGTCAAGTTATTGAAGAAGCTTTAAAACTTGGTTACTTAAAGGACATCAAGATTGATAATATGCGTCTTCAACACCATGAGATACTATTTAGCGAAGAAGAGTATAAAAATATTAAAAAAGAAGACGATAAGCCAAAAGAACACAAGGAATATGGTTTTATAGCCGTAAGTTCAGGAGAAGGTTTTACAAAGATATTTAAGGATCTAAAAGTTGATGAAGTTGTTACTGGTGGCCAAACTATGAACCCATCTACAGAAGATTTCATGGAAGCCATTGACAAGATCAATGCAGATGATATATTCATCTTCCCTAACAACAAAAACATCATCATGGCGGCTAAGCAAACTATTGACCTTAGCGACAAAAATATACATGTAGTTGAGACTAAAAACATGCCAGAAGCTATCACAGCTATGATTACTTTCGATGAAGAGATGAATGCAGATGAAATTCTTAACAATATGAACGAAGCCATCAGTGAAGTAAAAACTGGTGAGGTTACTTTTGCCGTAAGAGACACTACTATCGATGGTAAAGAGATAAAGAAGGGTAATTACCTTGCTATCAGCTCATCAAAGATACTTGCAAGCTCAGCTGATTTAAACGAAACAACTATGGCTATGATAGATGAACTTATCGATGAGGACACATCTTTAGTGACTCTATATCTAGGCGAAGCCGCTGAAAAAGCTCTAGCTGAAGAATTAATTGAAAAACTTGAAGAAAAATATCCGGATGTCGACTTCGAAGCAATCGAGTCTAAACAAGCTTTATACTATTATATAATTTCATTGGAATAATGAAGCTAAGAGAGGTCAAGGGAGTAGGCAGTAAAACTGAAGAGTATCTAAATAGGCTTGGTTTATACACTGCAGAAGATGCACTGCTTAACAGGCCTAGAAGGTATGAGGACAGGAAGAATCTTAGAACTATCACTGATGATAGTCTAGCCGAAGCAGCTCTGTTTAAGGTTAAAGTCATCTCTTCGCCTATAATGAGGCAGAGAAATATGATGATGTTTGACGTTTGTGACGAGAAGAACAACGCGAAAGTTTTTTTCTTCGGCATGAATTTTTACAGAAATATCTTTAAGCCGGGCAAAACATTCTACTTTTTTGGCAAATTAAGTAAAAATAAATTTGGATACAGCTTTTCTAATCCTGAATTTTACAATAGCTTAAATACGGACAGACTTGGCTACATTGGCCCAATATATAATCTTGTAAAAGGTTTATACAATTCAAAACTGGTCTCAATCGTAAGTGAGCTACTTAATACAAAAGGCTTAGTAAAAGAGATAATTCCAGAAGTTTTGATACGTGATTATAATCTATATGGTATAGATGAAGCACTTAAAGAACTGCATTTTCCAACGTCTCACGAGACTTTGGAGAAGGCTAGAAGGACTTTAGCTTTTAGAGAGATATTTACCGTTGAATATGGTTTTAAGGTCTTGAGAAAAGAAGTTCAGGATGAAAATTATGTAAAGTTCAAGCACTTTGATGAAGAAGAAGACTTTATTAAGGGGCTTGGCTTTGAGCTAACGCCTGATCAAAAGACTGTCATAGACGAGATCAATGCTGATATGCAAGCTGATAAGAGGATGAATAGGCTAGTCCAAGGGGACGTTGGTAGCGGTAAGACTATAGTCGCTGTATACGCTATGTATAAGGCGCATCTCAATGGCTACCAAGCAGCTATGATGGCACCAACTGAAATACTAGCTAAGCAGCACTACGAGAGCCTTAAAGATATTTTCAAAGCTAAAGATATAAAAGTGGCACTGCTATCATCATCAATATCAAATAAAGAAAAGAATGAGATTTATGAGGGGCTAGAGAGCGGGGAAATAGACATAGTTGTCGGTACTCACTCTATAATCCAAGATAAAGTTAATTTTAATAAGCTTGGGCTCGTTATCACAGACGAGCAGCACAGATTTGGCGTTAAGCAAAGGGCGAATTTAACGAATAAATCGATATATGCAGACACTCTTGTAATGAGTGCGACGCCGATACCAAGGACTATGTCACTAATTTTCTATGGCGACCTTGATATATCAACTATCAAGACCATGCCGCCAGGAAGAAAAAAGGTCGAGACATACGCTGTGCCTTATTCTTATAAGGAAAGAATTTTTAATTTTATAGAAAAAGAGCTTAAAAAATCAAAGCAAGTCTATGTGGTTACGCCTCTAATCGAAGAGAGCGACTCGCTTGACTTGGCAAACGCAAATGATGTATATTTAGAATTGAAGGAGTACTTCAAAGATTATAATGTTGCTCTCCTTCATGGAAAGACATCAAACGAAGAGAAAAACAAGATTATGTCCGCTTATGAAGAGAACGAAGAGCAGATACTTGTTTCAACTACTGTCATAGAAGTCGGCGTAAACGTTCCTAATGCTAATCTAATGATTATACTAAACGCAGAAAGGTTCGGTTTATCTACGCTTCACCAATTAAGAGGCAGGGTAGGAAGAAGCTCGGATCAAGCGTATTGCATCCTTGTTTATGACAAGCTAAACGATATTAGCTATGAGAGATTAAAATTGATGCAAGAGACTGGCGACGGCTTTGAAATATCGAAGAAAGACTTGATACTAAGAGGACCAGGAGACTTCTTCGGAACAAAGCAGCACGGCTCTATAGATTTTAAATTCTTTGATTTTGATAAGGATACTGAGATGATTAATGACATAAACAAAGAAGTATTATCAATATTAAGAGGCGACATTGATTACGAAAAAGACAGATATGAAGCCTTATTAAACAATATGGACTCAGTTTTTTATGATAGCAAACAAGATATCATCTTGAATTAAGAGGAAAGCTATGAGAGTTATATCAGGCGAATTCAAATCAAGAAAATTAATAGCTCCAAAAGGTCTTAAGACGAGACCAACTTTGGATAATATAAAAGAAACAATATTTAATATCATATCGCCAATAGCGATTAACGCATCTGTCTTAGATCTATTTAGCGGCACAGGACAGATAGGCATTGAGTTTTACTCAAGAGGCGCGAAGGACGTCTATTTAGTAGATTCATCGCGCGAGGCCATCAGCGTAATAAATAAAAATTTAGAAAGCTTAAAGCTTAATGACGAGATAAAGCTTATGAAGATGGATGCCATAAGAGCCTTAAAAGGGCCTCTTAAGGAGAAAAACTTTGACTACATCTTCTTGGATCCGCCATATAAGAGCCATGAGCTTCTAAATGAAGTACTTAAGCTAATTATCTCTCTTGATTTACTTGAGGATAAAGGCAGTATAATCATAGAAGAAAATAAGGACTATGATTTAGCTGAAGTAATTAGCGCGGATGATTTTGATATTGACACAAGAACAATTGGCGATAAGAAAATATTTTTTATAAAGAGGTGTTAAATGAAAGCTATCTATCCTGGTAGTTTTGATCCTATAACCAATGGACATATTGACATCATCAACAGATCTAAGGATATGTTCGATGAGTTAATCATAGGCATTACTACTAATGTACAGAAAAAACACTTATTTACTATAGATGAGAGAAAAAAGATGATAGAGGAGATCTTCAAAGACGAGAAGAAGATTAAGGTAAAGACTTTTGATGGTCTTCTTACTTCATTTTGTGAAGAAGAGGGTACCAACTACGTAATAAGAGGTTTAAGAGCCGTTTCTGACTATGAATACGAACTTCAAATGGCTATGGCGAATAAATCACTTAATAGCGACTTAGAAACTATATTCTTAGTTGCCTCACATAAGTTCAACTTCCTTAGCTCTTCAATTGTGAAAGAGATTGCCTACTATCATGGAGATATATCGGCCTTAGTGCCAGAAAATGTTGAAATAGCATTGAAAAAGAAATACGAAAGGGGTTAAAAAATGGATGTATTAGGTCTTATTGATGAGATTGAGGACATTGTTGAAACAGCTGGTTCTCTACCTCTAACAAGTAAGGTTTTAGTTCAAAAAGAAGAATTACTAGACATTATAAGCGAGTTAAGAATAAAACTTCCAGATGAAATAAAACAAGCTGCATGGATCAAAGAAGAAAGAGAAAGAATTATAAGCGAAGCAAATAAAGATGCAGAACAAATCATTAAAGAAACAAGATTAAAACTTGAAGAGCTTGTAAGCAAAGAAGAAGTTTTAAAAGAGGCTAATGAAAGAGCAAAAGACATTATGAATAAAGCACAAATTGCTTCAACAAACCTAAAGCGCTCTTCACTTGAATACTCAGACAAGCTTCTAATGAACGCACAAGAAAACTTAAAAGATATGATTACTACTTTGAATGAAAACAGAACAGAGCTTAGAAAGATGTCAGCTTCTGTTAGTCAAGAAAATCACGTAGCACAAGAAAAAGAAGAAAAGTAAAAAAATAAATGCGAAAGTACATAATTACCTTCGCATTTATTTTTTATTTGTTTTATAATTATTTTGCCATTGGCGAGTTTGTTGACTTGCCTTCAAGCGATTCAATTGCGTCCTTAAATACTTCGGCAATAGTTGGGTGAGCATATATCATATTTGATAAGTCTTCAACACTTAGACCATTGACCATAGCTATAACAGCGTAATGGATCAATAGGTCAGCGTCCTTACCGATAATGTGGCAGCCTAAAATCTTCTTGTGATCCTTTGTTGATAGTATCTTTATAAAGCCTTTAGTTCCACCAACTGCAAGTGCCTTACCATTTGCTTGGTACATGGACTTTGCTTTGTCATACTCAATACCTTCTTTTTCAAGTTCTTGTTCAGTCTTACCAACTTGAGCAAGTTCTGGAACTGTGTATAATACAGCTGGAACTATTGATAAATCTGTTTTTGGTTCAAGTCCAGATAATTGTTCGACTACGTGGAAGCCTTGAGCTGTAGCAAAGTGAGCTAATTGAGTGTTTTTGTATATAACGTCGCCGATAGCGTAGATATTGTCGTTTGATGTTTTTAAGTTTTCATCAACTAAAACGCCGCCGTCCTTTGTTTCAACCTTAGCTGCTTCAGTGTTAAGGCCATCTGTATTGCTTGCTCTGCCTAGGGCAACTAATACATATTCAGCTTCATACTCTTTTAAAGTGTCTTTTCCGACCATTTGAGTAGTTACCTTAAGCATATCGCCAGCTTGCTCTATCTTTTTAGAGTGTTGTTTTGTAGCGAACTTTAGATTGGGATTTTTTAATATTGATTGTAATCTCTTTTGTATTTCAATATCTGCTGTCTTAAACATATTGTTACCGATAACAGTTACTTCAGTACCAAAGCTTGCGTAGATAGTAGCAAATTCAAGGCCTATAACGCCTGTACCTATAACTATCATTGATTTTGGTATTTCTTTTAAACTTAGTAGAGTAGTTGAGTTTAAAACCTTTGGTAAATCGCATCCTTCAAGTGGCTTGATGTCCTTTGATCCAGTAGCTATTATGCACTTGTCAAAAGTAACGTTTTCTTCGCCGCCATCATTTAAAACTACTTTTACTTCATTTTCACTAACGAATGAAGCAGTACCCTTTAGAAGCTTGATATTGTCATATGTTGAGATTAAATATTCAATTCCGTCTCTAAGTTTACCCATAACATCTTGTTTTCTTTGGTAAATCTTTTCAGTATCAAGACTATATCCGTCAACTTTTACGCCAAATTCATCAGAATTTTGTACTTCGCTGTAAAAATCAGCTATCTTTACCATAGTCTTAGTAGGTATACAGCCAATGTTTAGGCAAGTACCACCAAGTAAGTTCTTTTCAACAAGAACAACATCATTTCCTAGTTGAGCAGCTCTGAAAGTGGCTTCATATCCGCCAGGACCTGCGCCGATAATTAGTAATTTCATATATGTCCTCCTTTATATTATTTATTTTATTCCTAACATTTTAATTATATCATATAATTTGCTATTTCTTAAGAGTTTTTTCTATACTTTGTAAATTAATCTTGTAAGCATCTTTTACATCCATGCCCTTCATCAGATAATAAATTTTATCATTGTTTACCAAGATCTCAAGGTCTAACTTGCTTTCTTTACTTAAATTATCAAGATCTTTGTACTTGCTAATAATGTTTACATCGCTATGTTTTTTTATCTCTTTTAAAACTTTTTTTCCTTTTTCATTTGCACATAAAGGTATTATAAAATCATATTCATTATCTCTTGAAACACTATCTTTATAAATATTCAATAGCATTGCTAATAAAAATCTATTGATCTTGCTCCTTGAAAAGTTTTTTCTCGATACCATATCCATAAATTCATTATAGCTCTTCGCTTCATAGATATATTTTTTAATATAGTTAAGGGCATCTTCATCATATTCAAAATACCTTGTAAAATTCTTTTCTCTTATAAAAATGGACTTAATATAGGAAAAATATTTTTCTAAGTCAATAATTTTTTCTTGGGGAAGTGCTGGGACTAAATCACTTACATCTTCACCCTTATATATAAGAGAGCGTATATGGCTCGCACTTGCCATGCCGCCATCATCGCACTCGTCGTTATAATGAGGGCCATGTCTTTTCACGGCGAATGGCTTCATCGCGCTCTTCGTTTCGTCAAGAGCACTTATATACTTATAAGCAAGTATATTATTTGATTTACACATTATATCACTCGTAGTAAGCTTATTAAAGCTTAAAGCGTAAGCCCTTGAGTAAGATAGACCACTCGTCAAATGCTTTTTAATTAGCTCATCAAATTGCTTTTCATTTGCCTTCATCGTTTCATGTGCTTTTCTAAGAGCCTCTATACCATCTTCACTGCCAAAGCTTAGGTAGTCAATTACGTTCAGCTTATTTAGTATATTCACAGCATTTTTTGCAAATATATCTGCAGGAGCTATAGAAGAGAAGACGGGCAGCTCAAGGACGAGGTCACAGCCATATTCACAGGCAATCTTAGCTCTTTCATACTTGGTAAAGGCACTAGGAAGGCCTCTTTGCACAAAATTGCCACTCATCAGAGCGACCACTGCATCGGCGCCTAAAGCTTCTTTTGTTTTACGAATATGATAGATGTGACCGTTGTGAAATGGGTTGTATTCACAAATAATTGCGGCTATTTTCAACTTTTTCCCTTCTTTCATAAAAAACACTTGAAATTTTCTATAATTTATTATATCATATATGTATATGATTTGTTAAATATTCAGGGAGGTAAAAATGAAAATATTAGTAATTAATTGCGGATCATCATCATTAAAGTATCAACTGATGAATATGGAAGATGAAAGCGTAATATGTAAAGGTTTAGTAGAAAGAATTGGTATTGAAGGATCAAAACTTACTCACAAGGTTGATGGAAGAGAAAACTTTGTAGTAGAAGAAGCTATGAAAGACCATAAGGCTGCTATGAAACACGTATTTGATGCACTTGTTGACAAAGAACACGGCGTTGTTGTTTCACTTGACGAAATCGACGGTATAGGTCACAGAGTACTACACGGTGGAGATATCATCACAGATTCTACTTTAGTAAATGAAGACGTTAAGAAAACTATCGAAAAATTCATTTGCTTCGGACCACTTCACAACCCAGCAAACCTTATGGGTATAGAAGCTTGCGAAGAACTTGTAAGCGGCAAACCAAACGTTGTTGTTATGGATACAGCCTTCCATCAAACAATGCCAGCTAAGAACTTCATGTACGCTATTGACTATGATCTATATGAAAAGTATAGACTTAGAAAATACGGTTTCCACGGAACTTCTCATAAATATATAGCACATAGAATGGCTGAAATACTTAATAAAGATTTATCAGAACTAAACATAATCAACTGCCACTTAGGTAACGGATCAAGTTTAGCTTGCATTAAGAATGGTAAAGTTTACGATACATCCATGGGTGTTACACCGCTTGAAGGCCTTGTAATGGGAACAAGATCAGGCGATATCGACCCAACTGTTGTTACATTCTTATGTGAAAATGAAAATATCACTCCACATGAAGCTAACCAATGGTTAAATAAAAAATCAGGTGTACTTGGCGTATCTAAGCTAAGCTCAGACTTTAGAGACCTTGAAGAAGCGAGAGACAAAGGAAATGAAAAAGCAGGACTTGCACTTGATATGTTCACAAACAGAGTTAAAAAGTACATCGGTGCTTACATGGCTCAAATGCCAGAACTTGACGCCATCGTTATGACTGGTGGTATTGGTGAAAACTCTGACACAATGAGAAGAGAAATTCTTCACGGACTAGAACACCTAGGTATTGAACTAGATGACAAGAAGAACGATGGTACTAGAGGAAAAGAAGTAGACATCGCTAAAGATGGCGCTAAGATTAAGATCTACATCTGCCCAACAAACGAAGAATTAATGATAGCAAGAGACACAAAGGAAATTATTTCAAAATAATTTAAAATAAGATAGAAAAAGTCTTGACAAAAGATAGAAAAAACAGTATAATTGTAATGTTATAAATGCGAATTAGTAAAGAAATACATTTACTGTAAGTTAAGGAGGTGTTTTTAATGGCAGTACCTAAAGGACGTACATCAAAACAAAGACGTAACAAGAGAAGAGCTTCATCTTATACATTAAGAAAAGCAACTTTCGTTGAATGTCCTCAATGTCATGAAATGAAAAGACCACACAGAGTATGCATGAGCTGTGGTTATTACAATGGTGAAAAGGTTTTAGATGTTGAATAAAATTACTCAGGTTAATCGCCTGAGTTTTTTTGTATTAGAAAACCCCCAGTTAGACTGGGGGTTCAGTTTAGCTTTAGCGGT